>JABLTR010106995.1_pt1 | contig 15518 bp, 14 predicted proteins | sample 7160071 | NCBI WGS metagenome assembly JABLTR01 (sample SAMN14651230, study PRJNA627086) | human gut metagenome | isolation source: feces | host: Homo sapiens
AATGGACAGTATCCATCATATTATTACATTATTAATTTCTGACCTTGCCTGCCTCTCTGGACAATCTTAAAGGTTAGATAGATTATAGCAAAGTTTTAGAACTTTGTCAAAAAATGTTTTTGATTCTCTTATATCAAAATAATAATAGACTCGCAAGACCTCGCCACACCGGAACTAGAGCAAGAAACATAAGCAAAAGTAAGACAAGTTTCCACACAAAAGCAGGAATAAATGTAAATTTTTCATGCAATAAATCAGCGTCAGAAGGCCCTAAATGATGATGAAAAACGGCTCTAACATCCCGAAAAGCTCCCAAAGTAAGAAAGGCAATCAACATCCCTGCAATTCCTGTAAAAACTTCTGACTGACCAAAATAAATCAAACTTCCCGTTAGGATTACCCCTAGTAAACAAATAAGCACCCCATACCAATTCCTTATTACAAAAAGGACAGAGATACTGACAAAAAGCAATACAAACAAAACAAACTCTGGATAATTTAATCGCAAAAACCAGACAAAAAGTCCACTAAATAGTAGAGGGCTAGGATAACCTGATAATAAAATAAAAAGACTCCGCCATCCACCAGTTGTTTCTGTTACACCTGATGTATCAGGATTTAGATGAATTTTATAAACCTTCCCAAAAGTGACTTTTGCCATAAAAGCATGACCAAATTCATGAAGTAAAGTGATTAAAATAGCTAAATAGCGATAAGCAAAGAGGACAGCTAACAAACCGCCCAAAAGTCCTAAAGCAATTATTTTTTGATTATCATTAAAATTATTGATTTGCTCGAAAAAAAGTTGGATTTTATTTATTAAACTTTGCATTCCTCATTCCCTTCTTTTGTCCTTAATCATCATAACAAAAATACCTTAAAATAAAATATTTAAAAAAGCTTGACAAACATATTATAAAATTATAATATGATAATATGATTGATGAAAAAGATATCGCTGAATTTTTTAAACTTTTTTCTAATGATGGACGTTTAAAAATTATTTCCAGCCTTGCTACTGATAATTTAACGGTTAATGAGATTGTTGAGCGAACTAAACTTTCACAATCACTCGTTAGTCAACAATTAAAATTATTAAAAAACGCACGTATTTTAACCAATGAAAAAATTGGAAAAACAGTCACTTATAGTATTTATGACCGACATATTTTGCATCTTTTGAAAGACGTTGCAGAGCATCTGGACGAGCAAGAAGGAGGAAATCATGAGTCTTAAAAATAAGAAAGCTCTCAAATTGGAGCACGAGCATGACCATTTGGACAAGCTAGTTTCTCAAAATGTGACGATTGTTTTTGCACTGAACCTCTTCTTTGCAATTTTAGAATTCATCTTTGGAGTCATTTTTAATTCAACTGCTATTTTGTCTGATGCAGTGCATGACACCGGAGATGCCGTAGCCATTGGTTTGGCCTGGTTTTTCCAAAAATTTTCTAAACGTCGGGAGGATAAACATTTCTCTTTTGGTTATCAACGTTTTAGTTTACTTGGCGCCTCACTGACCAGTGTAATTTTAATTACAGGGAGTTTCATTGTCCTTTTCGAGGCTCTTCCTCGATTTTTTAACCCTCAACCTGTGGAAACAACAGGTATGCTCGGTTTGGCAATTTTTGCGATTGTTGCCAATGGCTTTGGGGCCTGGCTTTTGGCTCGTGGTTCCTCACGAAATGAAAGTATCTTAAATCTTCACGCGCTTGAAGACGTTTTAGGTTGGTTAGGCGTTCTAATTGTTTCAATCGTCCTTCATTTTGTTGATTGGTACTGGTTAGATCCTCTTCTTTCTATTTTAATTGCTTTGTTCATCTTATCTAAAGCCATTCCAAAATTCTGGGGCACTTTACGTATTCTTTTGGAATCGGTTCCTGAAGATATTGATTACAAAAAACTCCTGATTGCTCTTGAAAAACTCCCAGAAGTACGTAGTGTTACTCAACTTATTATCTGGTCAATTGATGGAGAACAAAATGCGGCCATGATTCACATTGTAATTCCTGAAAATCAAGATTTTTCTGAAGCAAAAATTGCTGTTCGCACGCTTTTGGAAAGTGAAAAAGTGTGCCGCTCAGCAATTGAACTTGACGAAACGGTTGACGAACATAAAAAACACATGATTTATGAAGTCTAATTTACTGACAGCTTTTCATTAAATTTTTATAGATTACACCACTTCTGTCAGCTCAATGTGCTGATTTATGCACTTTGAACTGTCAAATAAAAGTTTTGATTGTTTACTGACAGAACTGTAAATTTATGAGATTATTGATAAATATTAAATGGGTAAACAATGATTTCAAGGATTTACTGACAGCATCCTTGATAAACAAAAGACTCGACTTTTCATAAGCCGAGTCTTTTAATATTTTCAACGAATTTGTCCACATCCATCAATCAGATATTTAGTTGAGGTTAGAGCCTCTAAGCCCATTGGTCCTCTGGCATGAAGTTTTTGAGTTGAAATCCCAATTTCAGCACCCAAACCAAATACAAAGCCGTCAGTAAATCGGGTTGAAGCATTGACATAAACGGCCGCCGCATCAATTTCATCTTGAAATTTTTGTGCATTAAAATAATCATGAGTAACAATACTTTCCGAATGACGACTTGAATAAGTATTAATATGCTCGATTGCCTCATCCAAATTATCAACCGTTTTTACTGACAGAATATAATCTAAAAATTCCATTCCAAAATCTTCGTCAGTTGCAGGAATTCCAGCTGACAGAGCTTTTAACGATCGTTCATCAGCACGAAATTCAACTTCATGGACTTTATTGATTTCATTTTGGAGTTTAGGTAAAAACTCGTCAGCAATTTTTGCATGAACCACTAAACTTTCGGCCGCATTGCAAACACTTGGGCGCTGTGTTTTTGCATTAATCACAATCCGAGTCGCCATATCCAAATCAGCCGATTCGTCAACAAAAATCGTACAATTTCCAACCCCAGTTTCAATGACAGGGACCGTTGCTTTTTCTTTGACACGATTAATCAATCTAGCCGACCCACGTGGAATCAAAACATCTAAGAACTTATCAGCTTGCATCATCTTTTCAGCTTCAGCATGACTCGTGTCAGATAAAAGTTCAACCACTCCGTCAGTAATTTTTGCTGACAGCAAATTTTCCTTAATAATTTCAACTAAAACCATATTGGAATAAATCGCATCAGACCCACCACGTAACAAGACAGAATTTCCTGTTTTGAAACAAAGTGAAAAAGCATCGATGGTTACATTTGGACGACTTTCAAAAATCATTCCGACCGTACCAAGTGGCACTCTTTTTTGAACAATTTTAAGTCCGTCAAGATTAGTGAAACCTTGCAAGACTTGCCCAATTGGATCAGGAAGTTCCGCAACTTGTCTCAATCCTGTCGCCATATCAGAGATTCTCTGAGCAGTCAGGCGTAAACGGTCAACCATAATTTCAGAAATTCCATGTCCTTTGGCTTTTGCTAAATCCTTTGCATTTTCGCTGATAATTCTGTCCGTATTTTCGACAAGACTGTCAGCCAATTTTTGCAAAAATGTGTTTTTTTCAGCAGTTGATAGCTTTGCCGCTTCTTTACTCGCTGTTTTTACCTTTAATCCAAGTTCTTCAATCATCATTTTTATCCTTCTTTCTTTGTGGCCTGCTTTGCTAGGCTGACCATGCTCGCTATGTCGCTCAAACACCTAGTCACATCGCAAAAACGGCTTTGCTTTTTAGAAGTACCTCAAAATTTTTGATGAAAATATGTTCCAATCTCACGTCCTTCGATAATTTGTTGAATTTCTCGAATCCGCTCGCCATTGGTCAGAACCATTTCTTGATCATTTTCAAATAAAATTTGGGCAGCCGCCAATTTCGAAGTCATCCCACCAGTACCAAAACGAGAACCGGCACCTCCAGCCATTTGGCGTAATTCATCAGTAATTTCATGAATTTCATTAAAAATTTTAGCATCATCATAAATCGTCGGATTTTTATCAAAAAGTCCATCGATATCTGAAAGCATAATCAACAAATCGGCATGAACCAACTTAGACACAATCGCTCCCAGTTTATCATTATCGCCAAATTTTGTTTGATGGTCCATTTCATCAACAGCAATTGCATCATTTTCATTGATAATCGGGATAATATCCAGTGCAAGTAGAGCATTCAATGCATTTTCAGCATTTTCACGACTCGTTGGAAAATCAGTTACATCACGAGTCAAAAGTAATTGCGAAACTTTTTGTGAATAACGGCGAAACATTTGCGTATACAGACTCATCAATTCGACCTGACCGATAGAAGCCAAAGCCTGTTGGTCTGCGATTCCTTTTGGACGTTTATCCATTCCAAGGACATTCAAGCCCACACCAATCGCCCCAGAAGTCACCAAAATCACTTCATAACCTTTATTATTCAAATCAGATAAGACAAAAGCCAGTTCGTCAATATTTGATAAATTTATTTTTCCATTTGGCAAAATCAAGGAACTCGTGCCAATCTTCACCACAATTCGCTGAGCTTTCAAAATATTTTTTCTTGTCATAATCACTTATTATACCAAGATATACCAACAAATACGAGAGCAAATCGAACAAAATTAAAAATTTTTATAATTTTATTTTCGGTCCTAATTTTATCAAGAAAAGAGTCCATCAGCAATTTTTAACTTATCGGCTAGAAAATTTATCTTCTCAAACAAAAGTCTATTTGTCAGCTAGCATCTTTTTAACAAAATCAGGCATTTCACCACTGGCAACTTTGTCAGTATTTTTTTTCATTGATTTAGCTACTTGATTCTCATATTCAGAAGTCGTTTTTTCATGACCATCTAAACGCTTTTCTCCTACCAAGTTCTGAATGGCCGTAATATCTTGCGAAACTTCCAAACACCCCAGATATTCTCCTGTTTCTTCATCCCTCATCGCAAAGTAGCGAATATAAACTTTTTTATTAAAACGATGCAGATCAATCCAAAAATCAGCCTGATCACGCGCACCTGATTTAAAGTCTTCCAATATTTTTTCAACCACAGCCATTGATTTTGGCGGATGACAGTCAATGACACGCCGTCCAATCACAGATTTTGCGCGTGGGAAAATTCGTTCTCCCCCAGAGAAAAACCGAACAATATCCTCTTTATCAACAAAACTCAAGTCAACAGGTAGAACATTAAATAAAGCTGTCAATTCATTGAGGTGCATCATCCCAGTTGGCAAAACAACCACTCCCTCACTTTCTACCTTTTCCCAATCATATTGACGCTTTAGCTCTTTTGATTTAACAACTTTAGGAGCTCCCTCATTGGCAATATCTGCTGTCATTGCCTTAGCAGACTCAATCGCCACAAGCCTTTGTGGTTCCCGTTCTTTTTCCTTTGCAATTGATTCCTTAGACGCTTGCCATTTTAAAGGCTCTGCAATAAATGAATAACCAATTTCATTAGAATCCTCCTCAATCTGTTCCCAATCCTTTAAAGAAAAAACATCTAAACACATTGGAATCATGATTGCTTCTTCTTTAAAAATCATCTCTTCAATTTCTGTCAGTAAATTTTCCAGCATTTCGCGTAATGGGTTTAAAGCTGTTTTGTCTGTTTTTAAATAAGCAATGACTTCTTTATTCATCTCTCGCACGGCATCATCTACACCCCACATCACTTTTGGTGGCGCAGTGATTCCATATTTTTCCATAAAAGAAAAAATCAATGTTTCTTTTCTAGCATAATGCTTATCAATATTATATAAGTCTTCCACTGCCGCAAGTAAACGACCCTTCAAAGTCCAATCTCCTTTTTCAATTTTAGAAAAGACCCAACGAATTTCGTCATTTAGTAAGGAAGCAATCACCTGATTTTCGAGTTTCATTGTATGAACTGGATGACCTGGAATATTTTCTTCTAAAGAAGACTGATGGATATCTTTGATTGAACCCTTAAAAACAGCCGCATGAATATTACATAATTTTTGAATTTCTGACGGATTGAGTCCTCCTTGAATTAATGCTTTTTCAGCACCGGTAATTTCAGACACATCAACTCCATCAAACTCTTCATTGAAGATTTGTTTTGCCTCCTCAAATGAACCACCCTCATGCAAGAGCCTTAAAATTTCGACAATTCTTTTTTGACGCTCCATTGTTGTTGATTTTTTCATGTCAGTCATTTTTCTTCCTCCATCGGTTTTGAAAATTCAAAACCAGCTTCAGCAAAAACATAAACAATTTTATCCCAATCAATATGTTTCATTTTTGCACCCATGGGAATCGTTGCCATTCTTCCCGCAGTTTGTAGCATACCAGGCATTTTTATCTCATGAAACCCCAAGCCGTCCATTAAATCAATAATCTCAGGATGAGCGGTTGCTAAATCATAAAGTTTAGTATTTATATCCAGTTGAATCATTCTAATCTCCTTTTCAGATGTAAAGAAACTTTGACATCTCATCTTATTCTAACAAAATATTAGTCTCATTAAAAGATAAAAAAGAATCCGTAATTTACAGATTCTTTTTTGACTTTCTATAAAATAACTTGAATTAATGCGAGAGAGATAATTCCCACAAGGACAATGACCAATAAGTTTTTGCTTAAAATTGCAGCAATAATTGTCGGTAATGAAGCCTATAAATTAGTCCAATTTACAGAAGGAAAATGTCCTAAATGTTGAACAAAAAGATTAGAAATCCACAAAGCGGACATAATAACTACGGGAACGAAACTCAAATATTCTACAAGAGGCTGAGGTAAGTTAACATTTTTGAGTAAAATAAATGGTAAAATTCTTGAGAGTAAAGTGACAAGTCCACATATAATAATCGTCAGCATAACAAAATTAAAAGAATACATGTTTTACCCCCACTCCTATAGCACAAACAAGCAAAGTGACAAATAAAATCAATAAATTACTTGGAATAAAAATTAGTCCAAAATAAAATAAGATTAAAGTAATCCCAACCATCAACAATTGTAATTTCAAGCCTAAAGTCTTATCACCAATAAGTTGCAAATAGAGTAAACCAATAAACATTGCAATAATTGCAAAACCCAGCCCCAACTTTTCTGGATTTGTTAATAAATTTCCTAGAAGTGCGCCTATGAGACTAGATAAAGCCCAAACCGTATATGCCAGTATGTTCGAGGCATTAAACCAAGAAAAACTTAACTTACCCTCAGTATAATTTTGTTTATTCATCCCCAGAGCAAAAGTTTCATCTGTCAGCAAAGTTCCAATAAAGATATTTTTTAATAAACTTTCATTTTTAAAATAAGAGGCTGTCGTCATAGACATCAAAATAATTCGTGAATTAACTAAAAAGACACTCAATACAATCGATAAAAGTGGACTATGAACTGCAAGCATGGTAATAATAATAAATTGTGCTGAACCTGCATAAACAATCAGTGAAAGTAATAAAATTACCCACGCACTAAACCCTGCACTATGACCAATCATTCCAAATGCTGCTCCGATACCAATATATCCAAAAACTGTTGGCAAAGTATCCTTTAAGCCTTGCCTAAAAGTCAATTCCGAATTCATATTTTTAACCCCTACTTCCAAAAGATATATCTAAATATTATCACATAAATATTCAGCTAATGTCAATAAAATCTCATTATATTTTTGCCTTTTAGTTAATTTGTCTCTTATCGAGTAAGATTATTATAGATTTAATTTTTTCAGTGATATAATCAAATTAATAACTAAAATACATAATTAAGAGGAGGAATATCATGGATATTAGTATTTTTGGTAAAGGGAAGATGGGGACAGCAATTGGTGATAATTTTACCACTTCCGGAAACGCAGTCAATTACATCTTATCGGATTCAGACAAATCACCTCTAGGAGAAATTGTCGTTTTTGCAGTTCCTTATAGTGCGCTTGAAGAAATTATCAACGAATATGCAGACGAGCTTGATGGTAAAATAATTGTTGATATTACTAACCCTGTTGATTTTTCAACATTTGATGACCTTCTAGTCCCAGCTGATAGTTCTGCCGCTGCAATTATTGCTGACAAACTCCCAAATTCCACCGTTGTCAAAGCATTTAATACAAGCTTTTCCGAAACTTTAGCAACAAAAAAAGTCTCAAACAAACACCAAACAACTGTTCTTTTAGCAAGCGATAGTCAACAAGCCAAAGAACAAATCTTTCGTGCTCTTGAAAAGAGTGGCTTATCGCTGGTTGATGCTGGTTCTCTTAAACGTGCACGTGAACTTGAAGCATTAGGATTTTTGCAGATTAGCCTAGCCGCTTCTGAAAAAATATCTTGGAATGGTGGTTTTGGGCTTTTTAAATAGTCGCTTAAAATTTTGAGTCTTGTTATAATTAAATAACAAGACTTTTTATTTTTAAGAAGAAAATTCAAACAAGGAGTAAGAAAAATGACGACATTAACGAACGAAACAACAATGAGAATTAGAGCCTTAGAACGAACAGATTTAAGAAATATTCATATTATTAATAATAAGGCTGAAACCATGCGTCTTTGGTTTGAGGAACCCTATGAATCATTAGATGAATTAACCAGTCTTTACGATAAACATATCCATGATAATACAGAAAGACGATTTGTGATTGAAGCCAACGATACATTTGTGGGCATTGTTGAGCTAATGTCAATTGATTATATTCATCGTACTTGTGAAATTCAAATTATCATTATTGGTGGTTTTTCTGGAAAAGGCTATGCCCAAAAGGCCCTAAAAACCGGTGTTGATTATGCCTTCAATACTCTAAACATGCACAAAGTTTATTTGTGGGTAGATATCGACAATGCCCCTGCCGTTCATATTTATAAAAAATTAGGTTTTAAAATTGAGGGAACGATTAAAGAACAATTTTTCGCCGGTGGGAAATATCATGACAGTTATTTCATGGGGATTCTTAAATCCGAGTATGCCCAGAAAGAAAAAATGATTAAATAAAAAAAACAGGAGAAATTCCTGTTTTTTTATTTCTTAGCGTTTTTTCTTACCTTTTTTCATTTTCTTTTGAGCACGTTTCATGGCTTGCTTCATAGCAAATTCAGTTGCTTTACCTTTCAAACCACCACCAAACATAGAACTCATATCTGGCATTCCGTTTGCGGAACCATTTCCCATCATTCCTTGTAAATCTCCCAAGGCTGACATATCTGGCATTCCAGAACCGGTTGGCATATTTGGCATTTGTCCACCAGCTCCACCCATCATTTTTTGCATCATCGCATTCATATCACCATTCATGATTCCTTGCATCATTTCTTTGGATTGATTAAATTGCTTAATGAATTTATTTACTTCAATAAATGAATTCCCAGAACCTGCGGCGATTCGACGACGACGAGCTGGCGATAGTTCTGCTTCTAAATGACGTTCAGCTGGGGTCATTGACAATACCATTGCTCGTTTTCTAGCAACATCTTTAGGGTCAACTTTAACTTTATCCAAGCCAGGCATTTGTGACATTCCTGGAATCATTTTCATAATATCTTCCATTGGTCCCATATTTGTAACTTGATCTAGTTGCTCAACGAAATCCTCATAATCAAAACGGTTATCAGCCATTTTTTCAGCGAGTTTTGCAGATTGTTCCTCATCATAATTAGCTTGCGCCTTCTCAATCAGAGTGAGCATATCACCCATACCAAGAATTCTTGAGCTCATACGATCAGGGTAGAAAACTTCAAGGTCGGTTAATTTTTCACCAGTCCCTGTAAATTTAATAGGTTTTCCGGTAATTTCACGAATTGATAAAGCCGCACCACCACGTGTGTCCCCATCGAGTTTGGTGATGATAACACCGGTAATATCTAATTTTTCATCAAAAGTTTTAGCCACTTGTGCGGCCACTTGACCAGTCATCGCATCAACAACGAGTAAAATTTCTGTTGGTTGCGCGAGTGCTTTAATCTCTTGAAGCTCATTCATCAATGTATCATCAATTTCAAGACGACCTGCCGTATCAATCAACACATAATCTTTACGTTCTTCTTGAGCTTTTAAAAGACCATTACGGACAATATTAACGGGTTTTTCAGACGTTCCTTCATCATAAACAGGAATGTCAAGTTGTTCTCCCAAGGTTTTTAATTGGTCAATCGCTGCTGGACGATAAACGTCGGCTGCAATCATCAGTGGGCGAGCATTTTGTTCTTCTTTAAGTTTTTTTGCAAGTTTACCAGCAAAGGTTGTTTTACCTGCCCCTTGCAAACCAACCATCATGATAATTGTTGGGATTTTAGGAGATTTGAGTAATTCGGCTTCACCACCGCCTAAGATAGTTGTTAATTCTTCATCAACAATTTTGATAACTTGTTGAGCTGGGTTCAAAGCCTCTGATACTTCAATACCGACAGCTCGCTCACGAATTGCCTTAATAAATTTTTTGACAACTGGGAGAGCAACGTCGGCTTCAAGAAGAGCTACTCGAATTTCTTTTGTAATTTCTGTGACGTCTGCCTCAGTAATTTTTTTCTTTCCACGCAGATTTTTAAAAACGTTTTGTAAACGTTCAGTTAAGTTTTCAAATGCCATATTTTATAATCCAATTCTATTTTTTACAATTACTTCATTATAACATTTCTTTACTTAAATTTGAATACATCTAAAGTTTTAGTTATTATCTTTTTTTCTCTTTTTGAAAAATATAATGAACCATCCTATAGCACTTCCAATGATTATTATTAAAAGACTAATGAAAAGCTTAATTTTTGAATTATTTTTACTTAGCACATCAGTATGATCTAATTTATGATTATCACTAATTATCGCGCCAGCTTCTTCTCTTTCAGAAAACAATTTATCTCGATTTTCTATATTGAATTGTCCTTCCTGGTTCAAATTATCACCATCACTCTTACTTGAAATATCCGAATTTTGAGTGCTAGAATCAGGAGTTGTCAAAGTCATTTCGCTCTTTTCCACTGCAATCCTGTCAAAGTCAGGACTTGTTTTCCAACTTTCATCCTCATTTTGATTTTGCTTATCTTTAGCTATTAATTTTACATTACTGATTTTATCTGAATCTAAAGCTAGCGGTAAATCTTTCGAAAGTTGTGACTGACTCTTTTGAACCTCTTTATTGGACTTTAATATTTTTTTAATTATTCCTTGATCAATGTTCGCTGAATCTATCGGACTGTTTTTTAGTATAGGCAGAATTTCTTTCAAATTCTGGGCCGGATTTTGTTCTGTTAAGTATGAATTTGAATCCTCTGGCTCAACTTTATTAATCGTATTTTTTTTAGGTAAATTAGGCAATATGTGTAAAATGTTTTGTGGACTGGCTGCTTTATCACTGCTCTCCTGATTATTTGCTGGAGCAACTGGAAGCTGCTTGCCCGAAACAGCTGACTTATCAGGTGACGACTCTTTTAGTGGGTTTTCATCAACTAGTTGATTTTTATCCACTTCTTTTGCTGAATTTACAGTAGTAGATTTATTAGAATCAACTTTACTTTGAGCTGATGCTATTGTTTCTTCTGTATCTTTTCTACTTTCGGTAATTTTATTAATAACACTTGTGTTCGTAGTTGGACTTCCTTCTGACTCTTCTAAATCAAAAGTTGGGACAGATTGGTCCGTTTTGATTTCCGAACTTGAACTAGTTTTTTTGTCAGTCAGTGATTCTGGACTAGAACTTTCATCAGAACTATTAGTTAGGGCAGAATCCGGTTTTGAACTTTCTGTAGTTGAACCTGTTTGGGATGATTTTTCATTATTAGTTTCTACAGTTGTTGATGGAGCATTTTCTCCTGTCTTTAAATCTTTCTCTTGGTTTGTTGGTAAGTCTGAACTAGAATTACTAGCTGAATTGTCGGTAGCTTCAGAAGAGGGGGAGTTTGAAGTTGAGCTTTCTGTATTTGAACTTATTGGGGCTGTTTCTGAGTCGATACCTTCTGATGGGATTGTGGTGGTGGTAGTTGTACTCGAATTTGTCTCTCGGTTTGTTGATAAGTCTGAACTAGAATTACTAGCTAACTTGTCAGTAACTTCAGAAGAGGGGGAGTTTGAAGTTGAGCTTTCTGTATTTGACCTTGTTGGGCCTGTTTCTGAGTTGATACCTTCTGATGGGATTGTGGTGGCTGTACTCGAATTTATCTCTTGGTTTGTTGATAAGTTTGAACTAGAATTACTAGCAGAGTTGTCAGTAATTTCAGAAGAGGGGGAGTTTGAAGTTGAGTTTTCTGTATTTGAAGTTATTGGGGCTATTTCTGATCCTTTGATTATCTCTGGAGGAGTGGTCTGAGGAGTTTCAGTTTTTGGGTTTAGATTTGTACTAGCCGATACATCTGAACCTGAACTATTACTAGCATTATCAACTATATCTGGGGAAGATAATATAGGACTTGTATTTTCATTAGCTTGAGCACTGGAATCATTCCCTGAATTGCTGGGATCTACCGATGTTGAAGAAGCGAGTGAACTATTGTTAGCTTCTTGGTTCAAGATGGTTCCCTCATTTTCTGATGGGTTTAGGTCTGAATTATTATCAGGATTATCAGTTTCCTCAGAAGACGGTAGGGTTGAGTTTTCAGTATTTGAAGTTGTTGGAACTGAACTGGTCGAATCTAAACTAGAATCATTTTGTTCATTAGAAGCTGAATCCGTTGATAAATCTGAGTCTAAACCATTAACGGGATTCTCATTCGAGTTGGAGCCTAAAGAACTGGAATCAGACTCTGAATTAGGTTCTAATTTTTCATCTTGATTAGGTAAAGTTGTTGTTGAATCGTTGGAGGAACTATTATCAGAGGCATCAGACAAATCCAACTGGTCAGTTACTTCATCTGAAATTGCTGCATCTGTGCTCGGATTATTTGGGTTATTATTTGTAGAATTTGAACTTTCAGCATTTGTCCAACTTTTTTCCAAAATTCCATTACTATCTACTATAATTGTTCGAATGCCACTAGTTGGTAAATCAGTTAATTGTCCAAAAAGAGGACTAACTTTATTAAAGGCATCATCAGCTAAACTCACTCCATTTCCCAAGGTCAAAAAGCAAACAGGGCTTCCTGAAAATGCTGTCGAATCAACTGTTGTCAGTGAGTCAGCATCAAATGTGATTGAACTTATTTGATTGCTTTGAAATGCTTTAGGCATGATTTCAGTTACATTTGGTCCAAAAGAAAGTTCGGTCAGATTATTATTAGCAAAGGCTCTTGTTGCAATCTTAATGACTGAATTTGGAAATATGATACTGGTCAAAGCATTCCCAGCAAAAGCATCTGTTTTTATATTTTGGACACTTTGTCCCAAAACAACTTCTGTTAAAGCATTTTTATAATAATCTGAATAGGCAGCCGTAGTTTGAAAGGCACTTGTATTAATGTCCACGACATTATTTCCAATAATAACCGAATGAATTCCTGTATTTGAAAATGCATAAGTTCCGATTGAAGTTACAGCGTAGGTTTGACTGTTACTTACAACTACATCTGGAATGATAATATCAGCACCGGCCGAACCAGAAAATGACGTAACCTCGGCAGTTTTTGCTACTGTATCCAAACTGTAAGTAACTTGCTGAGCATCTGTATAGGTGATTTTCGCACTCGCCGCTTCTACTGATGAATCTGACACTACTTGCTGATTGATGACAGAAGGACTCATGATAGCTGTCAGTAATCCTACTCCAACGGTCATTGTAATTTTCTTAATCGATTTTTTTGACATAAAAAACCTCCTAACTTTCTATACGAAAAAAAGGAGATTTTGTAACTTTTATTTTTTATTATGATTTTTTTTGGTGTAACGTTTGTTTAAATCTTGAGGTTGACGGGCTTCCATCACGACTGGAAGAATCACCGGTTTACGTTTTGTTTGCTCATATAAGAATTTACCAAGAGCATCACGAATTGAACCTTTAATTTCTGCCCAATCAAATTCTTTACCTGCAAGATATTTGTCAACTGTTTCATTTACTAACTCACCAGCTTCACGCATCAAGTCACGCGATGTTTTAACATAAACAAAACCACGAGTATGAACACGAGATTTGCTGACAATTTTGCGTTCTGTCTTAGAAATCGTGATAACCGCAATGAAAATTCCATCTTCTGACAAGACTTTACGGTCACGTAAAACAACTGAACCGATATCTCCAACTCCTGAACCATCAATCATAACATTTTCAGCTTGAATGACTCCAGCAGGAACCATGTCTCCATTTTCCAAACTTACGGTTTCACCGCGTTTGGCAATAAAGATATGCTCTGGCAAAATATCCATTTCCATAGCTAAATCAGCATGAGCACTAAGTTCACGGTATTCACCTTGGATTGGAATCAAGTTTTTTGGACGGAAGATATCAAGAAGAAATTGTAAGTCGCGGGCATTAGCATGACCAGATATTTTCAAATCTGAAGCCAACATTTTCATGACACCACCAGCTTTATAGATTTCATTTTCAATACGAGCAATCGTTGTTTCATAAGAGACAGATGGACTTGTCACAGCAAGGACTAAATCTCCATCTTTAATTTTAACGTATTTATGACGGCGATGAGCCATATCTCCCAATGCTTTGAGAGGCTCACCCATTCGTCCTGTTTCTAAAATAACTAATTCATTATCAGCAAATTTTTTGATTTCAGCTGGTTTAATGATTGATTTTTTATCAACAATTTGTAATTTATTAAGACGAGTTGCTGTTTCAATAATTTGGTCCATGTCCTCACCAGTAAAGGCGACACGACGACCGAGCTTGATTGCTGCATCAATCGTTTGTTGAATTCGTCCTAAGTTACCTGCATTACAAGCAATAATGATCCGACCTTCATTGTCATCAATGTGGTCATAAATTTTTTCATAAATTTCATGTTCACTGGCAGATTGCATTGTTGACAAAGCATTTGGTGATGATGAAAGCAAGGCAAGAACGCCACTATTTCCAATTTCCGCTAAGCGACGCATATTTGTACGGTAACCTTTGGCAACTGCTGGGTCAAAACGGAAATCACCTGTATAAACAATGTTCCCGTCAGTTGTTGAGATGACAATTCCTAAACTTTCTGGAATCGTATGTGTCGTTGAGAAGAAAGAAATCACTGCTTTACCAAAGTCAATTTCTGTATCTTCAGTGACAACATGAAAATCATTAAACTTACGGCTGTCAGCATAATTTTTTACATTAATTTTTGCAAGTTCAATTGTCAATTCTGAACCAAATACAGGAACTTTTAATTCAGAAACAATATAAGGCAAAGCGCCAATAGAGTCCGCGTGCCCATGGGTTAAGAAAATTCCAGCTACGCGGTCAGCATTTTCTAAGAGATATGTAATATCAGGAATAACAAAATCAACACCAAGTTGATCCATTTCAGCGTATTTAAGCCCTGCATCAAGCACAAAAATTTGCTCTTCAACTTCAACCAAATACATGTTTTTACCAAATTCACGTACACCACCTAATGGGGTGATTTTAATATTAGACATAAAAAACCTTTCTTGTCAGTGTAATTTATAATTTTTTCGATATAAAAAGAATCTGTAAGTTATTGACAAATTCTGTCAGTAAATTTACAGTCCTGT
>JABLTR010092747.1_pt1 | contig 15514 bp, 17 predicted proteins | sample 7160071 | NCBI WGS metagenome assembly JABLTR01 (sample SAMN14651230, study PRJNA627086) | human gut metagenome | isolation source: feces | host: Homo sapiens
AAATAAAATGACAAAATATAAAAGCAAACTATTTATAATTATAAATAGTTTGCATGTGCTGCGGTACAATATTGGGGGGCGCCTGCGCGCAGCCATATTCTATATGGCTGCCATACGCAAAATAATTTTCAATAAAACTACTGGAAAATTCAGAAATACCTGTTTGTAAATACTTATCCCAAGTTATTTTAATATTAAATTATTTTGCTTTTAGCGCATCCAAAGGATGCGCTGCGCAGGCGCCCCCTTTTTGTGCGATACTTTTTGGTCTCATATATTATTATCACTTTGTTTTTACATATTTTGTTCTGTGTTATTTAAATTATCTTTGTTTATTGTATTATATCTTTACGCTTATGATGATGTTTAAATGGACGCCGTGCTATTTCAAAAACAGATATAATTAGAACTATTGTAAGTATAATCCATATAGTACAGGATATTGATATAATATTATCAAATATATAAGTGAATATATTTGCCCCAAGCGCTTTAATTGAATAAGATGTATTAGTAAATAATGTATTATAATCGAATAATTTGCTTATTATACCTGGAATAAATATCATTGATACACCCATCCATAATAACCCTGTAACTGTACTAAAACGCCTTAAAGTGCTGCGTTTATAGGATACAATAAAAATACATATAAATATAATATCCATAATAATAAAAATGATATTAATTACAGTGTAGGGCATAAGGCTATTTAAAGAACCTAAAAATGATATTTTAGAAAATATTGTATCTATAGGCTGAGTAACAGAAAGAGTTACGATTTGAGCAAGCTTATTTGCGTATTCCTGCTTTTGAGCATCATTTAAGCCGGATATTTCTGATAATGCAGGATAAAAATCTTCATCAGGATATTCAACTGACGCTATTTCATTTCCATTAAATAATGCATCGCATTGAGATGAAAAATATCTTTCAGACATAAGCTGGGTTTTTGTAGTGTTTATACTATGCGCTACTGTTTCATAAGATATATTAAGATTATTACATTCTTTTGCTACATTTAAATTTATATCATTTTTTAAATTTCTAATATAATTATCATTAATAACCAATTGAGTTATACTACTATTAGTATTAAATGCTTGACTTATTACTAAATTTAATACTAACACAGCAGTTGTAATTATAATTAAAGCGCATAAAATAATCTGCAGGCACTTTTCAATATTTTCTTCAATTTTTAGAAATTTATTACTGCGGTTATTCATTTATCCTCCTATTTATATAATATCAGCATTTTTATTTAAAATATAAAAAAATAAACTAAGAAGGATATAACTGCAATACAAACAGCAAAAAGCAGATAAGGAAGGAATTTTTTTATAAAACGTTTTGTAATATGCCATGTTTTTGAGCTGTGCTTTGATTGGGCGATATATTCATTCATTATCAGTACACCATACTTATGTTATTTTATATTATTTTGTATTTAGTCAACTTTTTTCTAAATTATTATTATAATATTATAATTTATTATATATAACAAAAAAACAAAGTCAATAAATAGTACATACAGGTCACATTTATCATAATTATATATAGCTATAGGTTGTATTAGTTGAATTAAGATGGCAATTGATGTAAAATATAAATAACAGTATAATTGCGATATAACCAATGGAGGTAAAATGTGCTGTGAAATTTCCTAAAATAGGGATGCGTATTGTAAAAACTGCTATAGCAGTTTTTATATGTTTTGTAATAGATATGTTCAGAACAACTAGTATGCCGTTTTATTCAGCTATTGCTGCAATATTATGTATGCAGCCGGATGTTAAGGATAGCTGGCGGGTAGCTGCTACTAGAACTATAGGCACGATAATTGGCGGTGTATATGGAGTATTATTATTAATGCTGCTGCAGGCTTTAAATACTATAAATATTCTTATATTGCATTATTTTATATTGACTGTTGCATTAATGCCGCTTATATATATAACGGTATTATTAAAACAAAAAGGCGCGACTTATATAACATGTGTAGTATTTTTAAGTATAACAATATCTCATATCGGCGATGCGTCGCCTTATTTATTTGCATTAAGCAGGGTTATTGATACACTTATAGGCGTATTTGTATCATTGGGAATAAATGCGATACCATTTCTTAAAAATAAACAGCAAAAATAGTTTCTTTATAAAAATTTTCCTTGACAAAGCATAGAGAATTGTATATAATCTGTAAAGTATTTTGCTTTACAGATAAAAGGGTGCGTTTTAAGATGCATAAAGGTGCATATATATGATGAAAAATCTTGAAGTATCCCTACTGCTTGATTATTATGGACAAATGTTAACCGATAAGCAGAAAGAATTAGCTGAATATTATTATAATGATGATTTGTCTTTATCAGAAATATCACAAAACGAGGGTATAACAAGGCAAGGGGCGCGCGATTGTATTAAACGTGCTGAAAATACCCTTTATGATATAGAAAACCGGTTAAAATTAATCGAGCGGTTTGAAAATATCAGGAAAAAATTAGAGGAAATAGAATACCAGGCTAATTCTATATTAGATATAATACCAGATACTCCTGATAATAGCGAAGCTTTAAAAAGAGCTGAATATATAATAGAAATTTCCAATCAGATTAAATCAGGATTATAAATATTCATTATAAAAATAAAACAGTAAAATTTAGATTATATAAAATAAAATTAAGGAGTGATTGCCGTGGCGTTTGAAGGTCTTGCTGATAAGCTTTCTGCTGCTTTTAAAAAGCTAAAAACAAAAGGTAAGCTTACTGAAAAGGATATCAAGGAATCAATGCGCGAGGTACGGCTCGCCCTTTTGGAAGCTGATGTAAACTATAAAGTTGCAAAGGATTTTATTGCAAAAGTATCCGAACGTTCAGTTGGCGTTGAGGTAATGGAAAGCCTTACTCCAGCTCAACAGGTTATAAAAATAGTAAATGAAGAGCTTATAAATTTAATGGGCGGCGATTTTGCTAAAATTAATACATCATCAAAACCACCGACAATAATCATGCTGTGTGGTTTACAGGGTTCCGGTAAAACTACTCATGCTGCAAAATTAGCTCTTATGCTTAGAAAGCAATCGCATAGGCCGATGCTTGTTGCTTGCGATATATACCGTCCCGCGGCTATCCAGCAGTTAAAAGTTATGGGCGATAAGGTTGGAGTACCTGTATTTGAAATGGGTACGGTAAACCCGGTAAAAATTGCAAAACAAGCTATAAAACATGCTAATGACTATGGTAATGACTATGTAATACTTGACACCGCTGGGCGTCTTCATATAGACGAACAGCTTATGAATGAGCTTAAGGATATAAAACGTGAAATCGGTCCAAATGAAATATTGCTTGTTGTCGACGCTATGACCGGTCAGGATGCTGTTAATGTAGCAAAAGCATTTAATGAAGCTTTGGAAATAGACGGTGTTATTCTTACAAAATTGGACGGCGATACAAGAGGCGGCGCTGCTATTTCAGTCAGAGCTGTTACAGGTAAGCCTATTAAATTTATAGGTACAGGCGAAAAGGTAGAAGACCTGGAAGTATTTCATCCAAAGCGTATGGCTTCAAGAATACTTGGCATGGGTGATGTTTTAACATTAATAGAAAAAGCTGAAAATGATCTTGATGAAAAAAATGCCAGAATAATGATGGAAAAAATCAAGAAAAATCAGTTTGATTTTAATGATATGTTAGCCCAGTTTAAACAGGTGAAAAAGATGGGGCCGTTAAAACAGGTGCTATCCAGTTTCCCAGGTATGGAGAAAAAACTGCGTGACGTTGAAATAGATGACCGGCAAATTGATAGAATAGAAGCTATAATTTTGTCAATGACTCCTAAAGAAAGAGAAAGGCCGGCTATTATTAATCCATCAAGAAAAAGAAGAATAGCCGCAGGAAGCGGCATGAAGGTGGAAGATGTCAACCGGTTATTAAAACAGCTTGAACAAATGCAAAAGATGATGAAAAAGGTTGGCTCTTCAGGTAAAATTAAACGTAAACATGGTATGGGCGGTATGGGCCCAAGCGCTATGGGTCCGGGTGGTCCAATGGGTCCTGGCGGTCCGGGTGGATTTCCATTTTAAAGTAAAGATATATTAATATTGGTTGATAGCTTGCGGTAAATAACTGTAAGCTTATAATAAAAATATAGGCGAACGAGGATAAATAAAACCCCGGCGCTTTATAACAAAAACTTAATTAAATTTTTCGGAGGTTGCTTTAATTATGGCAGTAAAAATTAGATTGCGCCGTATGGGTGCAAAAAAAGCCCCATTTTATCGTGTAGTAGTAGCTGATTCAAGGTACCCACGCGATGGACGTTTTATTGAAGAAATCGGTTATTATAATCCAACAGAAAATCCATCAGTTGTAAAAATTGATGCTGAAAAATATCAGAAATGGATATCTAACGGCGCACAACCAACTGATACCGTTAAGGCTATTTATACTAAATATGTAAAATAATTTGTGGAGGGTACCGTTTTGAAGGAACTCTTAATAAGAATTGCTAAAGGCCTTGTTGACAAACCGGACGAGGTTAGGGTGGATGTAGACGAAATTAATGAAAACGGTGTTATAGTATATCATCTGCATGTAAGTGAAGATGATATGGGCCGTGTTATCGGTAAACAAGGCAGAATCGCTAAAGCTATAAGAACAGTTATGCGTGCTGCTGCTACCCGCAATGATCAAAAAATAGCGGTTGAAATTGATTAATTTGGTTTGTTTTTTTAATGAGGGAGAGTTTATACTTTCCCTTATTTTACATTTATTTATAATTTAATAGAATGATTATAAAATTAATCATTCTATAAAGATATAACTAAATTATTTTGTTAAATAATCAGACAGCAAAGTTACATGATTATGTTAAGCTAAGAGGGGGCGCCTGCGGGCCACTATATTTAATAATATAGTGGCTAAATGCAAAATAATTTGATATATTAAAGATATTGTTTTTATATAACTGTTGTCTATATATTTGTTCAGCCTATTTTAACAGCTATTATTTTGCATCCGGCGCATCTAAAAGATGCGCTCCGCAGGCGCCCCCTTTTTTGAACGGTGCTTTTTATAGATAAATTTAGCAGGGCGCTATTAGGATTTATAGTCTGCGCCCGCTCAGCGCATGCATATGCACTTTATGCAAATGCTTATAAAGAAAAATAAAATTTATATATCTAAATAAAAAAAGCATTTGCACACAGCGGACGAATGTCCGCATGCGGGCGCAGACTTGTGATGGCAAGACACGTGGTTTGTATAACGCTATATCTTTAGGTAAACATATTTTGACAACGCTATGGTATAAAACTTGATTATAATTTTTTTGCTTATATAAATAATTGTGTTTTATTTAATGTGATTATGCCAATAATTAAAAATGTATAAGGAATATAAAAAAGAAATGGAGGCGATAAAAATGCCAAAACAATTTTTAGAAGCTGGAAAAATAGTAGGTATGCATGGAGTAAACGGTGATATGAGAGTAGAATGCTGGTGTAATTCACCGGAATTTATGTGTCGTTTGCCTAGATTATACTTAAATAATGGACATATACAAATGGATGTTGAAAAAATCCGGCCTCATAAAAATATTGTATTATTAAAGCTTAAAAATATTAATGATGCAACTTCTGTTTTATGCCTTAAAAATGAAATAATATGGCTTAACCGTGATGATGTAAAATTAGAAGAAGGCGAACATTTTATACAGGATTTAATTGGTATGGATGTTATTGATGCTGATGATAAAAATATAAATTATGGTAAAATAACAGAGGTCAGCGCTACAGGTGCTAATGATGTATATCATATAAAAAATAAAAATAATAAGGAATATTTATTGCCGGCTATAAAAGATGTAATAATAGAAACAGATATAGATAATAATGTGATGGTTATACGGCCTCTAAAGGGGATATTTGACGATGAGAATTGATATAATGACATTATTTCCTGAAATGTGTGAAGCTGTTATAAATGAAAGTATAATAGGCAGAGCACGTCAGGAAGGTATTATTGAAATCGAATGCCATAATATACGCGATTATACAAAGGATAAACATCGTAGGGTGGATGATTATCCATATGGCGGCGGTATGGGTATGATAATGCAGGCTCAGCCAATAGCAGATTGTTATGAAGATATATGCCGGGTAAGCGGAAAAAAACCTAAGGTTATATATATGTCGCCGCAAGGTAAAGTATTTAATCAGCAAAAAGCTAAAGAATTAGCACAATATGATTCTATTTGCATATTATGCGGACATTATGAAGGTGTTGACCAAAGAATTATTGATGAATTAGTAGATGAAGAAATTTCCATAGGTGATTTTGTATTAACAGGAGGAGAACTTCCAGCATTGATGGTAACAGATGCTGTAGCCAGGATGGTACCGGGAGTATTAGCTGAAGAAGAAAGCTTTACAGATGAAAGCCATTATTCAGGATTATTGGAATATCCGCAATATACAAGGCCGCCGGTATATAAAGATAAATCTGTGCCGGGAGTATTATTATCCGGACATCATGCTAATATAAAAAAATGGAGGCGTGAACAGTCGATTGAAACGACTATGAAAAAACGTCCGGATATGATAAAAAAAGCTGGCATGCGAAAAGATGATTTAATTATTTTGGATAATTTACTTAAAAAAGACCATAGTGACGATAAAAAAGATAATTAACGAATAATATTAACTCAACTGGTATAAAATGATGGAATATAAGCATAAAATATGCATAAGATGCATTATAAAGAATAATGCATAGAATATTGTATAGAGAATAAAATCCACCAATTACAATATGCTTTTGTATATATTTTATATATCTTGTCGGATTTATGCAAATATTAATGTATTATGTAAGATAATGAAAAATAGTTTATGCTTTTTAAATAAAATTCTCGTTAAAAGTATGTTAAATTATACAATTAGGCGTGAAATAAAACTTGCAATACTGGTCATCAATACGAAAAGTTGGGGGATTTTTGTTTTTAGTCACTATGTTTGTTGACGTTTGTTATTTTGATGGATATAATATTAAAGGAAAATTAATTTGAAATTTACATTTGCTCTATAATACAATAATGCTTTGTTGGGAGAGAGAAACATGTTTGTTAAAGAAGTAACTGTGCAAAATCAAGTAGGGTTGCATGCACGTCCTGCAACATTTTTTATTCAAAAAGCTAATGAATTTAAATCTTCCATTTGGGTTGAAAAGGAAGAAAGAAGAGTTAATGCAAAAAGCCTTCTTGGGGTACTTTCCCTTGGAATTATAGGTGGAACTACTGTTAAAATTATAGCTGACGGCGCAGATGAAGAAGAAGCTGTAAAAAGTCTTGTCAGCCTTGTTGAATCAGGTTTTGCAGAATAATAAGCACAGGGATCTTTAAGTACCGCCCGTAAATTGGGCGGTATTTTTTATATGAGGTGATATTTATTTGTCATTAATGAATAATATTATTCATTAATGACAAATAAAAGAATAATTAAGTCTTCAAATAAAAGTCAAGCGGAAATTGTAGATCTTTGAAAATTTATATAGGTTGAATGAAAAAAACAACAAAACAGTTATAGTGCACTGGCCTCAGGCAAAGTATGTCGTGAAGATCTGCCTTATCTGAATTATTCGAATTCTTACACACAAGCAAGATATTCCCATACCTGTCCGTAATAAACGCCGAGAAAGGAGGATGCTGTTTTTTATGATAGAAGAAAACGAGAGAATATTGCGGTTAAGGGAAAAAGCCAGGCGATTACCGTTATTGCCAGGCGTATACATCATGAAAAATAAATCGGGTACAATAATATATATTGGCAAAGCAAAACAGCTTAAAAACCGTGTCAGCCAATATTTCGGCGCAGGAAACCAGCATACTGATAAAGTACGTACAATGGTATCGCATATTGATGATTTTGAATATATAATAACAGACAGTGAATATGAAGCGCTTGTATTGGAATGCAGTCTTATAAAACAGCATACTCCAAGATATAATATATTGCTTAAAGATGATAAAGGATATCATTATGTAAAAATATCCTCAGGAGATTGGAAAAGAATAACCGAATGCAAAACTATGGTTAACGACGGCTCGACATATTTAGGGCCGTATACAAGTTCATTTGTAGTAAAACAGGCAGTAGATGAAGCTAATAAGCTGTTTCAATTGCCGCAGTGTACAAGAAAATTCCCTCAGGAATTTGGCAAGGGCAGGCCATGCCTTAATTATTTTATAAAACAATGCTGCGCGCCATGCAGAGGTAAAATATCCAGTGAAGAATATGACGGGCTTGTAAAAGAAGCTGTGGAATATTTAAGAGGGGAAAAAAGTTTTTCTTCAGTACAGCTGAAAAAACAAATGGAACAGGCTGCGGAAAATCTTGATTTCGAAAAAGCGGCCCGTCTGAGAGATAGAATAAATGCATTAAAGCGTATACAAGAAAAACAAAAGGTAGTAGCGTCAAAAATACAGGAACAGGATGTTATAGCGTTAGCTGAATTATCCGGCAGCGGATGTATAGAAGTGTTTAGGTTTACATCAGGCAGGTTATATGATAGGGAAAGCTTCTTATTAGGGCCTATTGAAGGCGCGTCTGAAGCGCGAAGCCAGTTTATTAAGGCTTATTATACAATGAGGGATAAAATCCCGCCTCAGGTAACGCTGGACGGTAAGATTGACGATATGGAGCTTTTATCGCAATGGCTTAGCCAAAAAGCTGGCAGAAAAGTAAAAATAACAGTGCCGCAAAAGGGTGAACAGTATAAATTAACGGAAATGTGCCGTAATAACGCAGCGGAAACATTAGCCCAGGATATGGGCAGAACAGGCAAAGAAGCAGCTGCATTGGATGAATTAGGCCGTATGTTAGGCCTTGCAAATACTCCGTCTTATATAGAAGCATATGATATTTCCAATACAGCTGGAAGCGATAATGTGGCCGGTATGGTAGTATTTGAAGACGGAAGGCCGTTAAAATCGGCATACAGGCGGTTTAGTATAAAAGATATAGTGGGACAGGATGATTATGGTTCCATGAAAGAGGTTATAATAAGACGGCTTGAGAGGTATAAAGAACAAAAGGATACAAACGAGGGCTTTGGACGTTTGCCGGATTTAATATTATTGGACGGCGGTAAAGGACATGTTGCAACTATACAGCCGGTTATACAGCAATATGGCCTTGATATACCGGTATTTGGTATGGTAAAGGATGATAAGCACCGTACGAGAGCAATAACGTCTGATGGCAGTGAAATTGCTATTAACAGCAGCAGGAGCGCTTTTACTCTGGTATCGACTATACAAGAGGAAGTTCATAGATTTGCTATAAGCTTTCACAGGCAAAAAAGGAGTAAATCCAGCTTTTCATCAGAATTAGAAAAGATTAAAGGTATTGGTCCGGCTAAAGCAAAAGCTTTATTAGCAGCCTTTTCAAATATAAACAGGATAAAAAATGCAGGTTTGGATGAACTGCAAAAAGCTCCCGGGATGGATAAAGCCAGCGCAAAAGCGGTTTATGAATATTTTGCCGGACAAAAAGACGATCAGTAAAATAAACTTGGATTTTTATATGATCAGATAAAATAATTTAAAAAATATAAAAAATATGGCTTAATATGGAATTTTATAAATTTATATTATTGTGTTGACAAAAAACAGTGTTAAGGAGATAATATAAATATAAAATTTTGTCGAATTAAAGCAGAAAGACAGAGGTTTTTATGAGGGTAATCACCGGCCTTGCCAGAGGCAGAAAACTTACCACATTAAAAGGCGACGATGTGCGTCCTACTACTGATTTAGTAAAAGAAGCGGTATTTAGTATAATCCAGTTTGAATTGGATTCAGCTAGGGTGCTTGATTTATTTGCAGGCTCCGGCCAAATGGGCATAGAAGCTTTAAGCCGGGGTGCAAGAGAATGTGTGTTTGTGGATAATAGCGCTAAAAGCATAGCGGTTGTAAAACAAAATTTACAGCATACAGGGCTTATTTCTAATGCTAAAATTATTACAGCTGATTATTTAAGCTATTTGGAAATGAATACTGGAACATTTGATATAGTATTTTTAGATCCGCCATATAGTAAAAATATGCTGCAAAAAGCATTGCCTAAATTACCGGGCAAGATGAATAAAGGCGGAGTTATAATATGTGAAAGCCCAAAAGAGGAAATATTGCCGGAAAATATCGAAAATTTTCATATTTATAAACGTTATCGTTATGGTAAAATATGCATAACGGTTTACAGGGAAAGTCAAGATTAATATTTTTAGTATTTAATTAAATCTTAAGTATTTTGTAAAAATATAATCCGATTGGAGCGGTACAATGAAAATTGCAGTATGCCCGGGAAGCTTTGATCCGGTAACTAACGGCCATATGGATATAATAAGGCGCGCTTCAAAAATGTTTGATAAAGTTATAGTTGTAGTATTAACTAATTTTGCAAAAAAAGCTAATTTTTCAGTAGAAAAACGTGTGGAGCTATTAGAAAAAGCTGTGCAATGTTTTGATAATGTAGAAGTAGACCATTTTAATGGTTTATTAGCTGATTATGCAAAAATCCGCGATGCTAAATTTATAATAAAGGGATTACGTGCTGTATCTGATTTTGAATATGAATTTCAGATGGCTATGACAAATAGTAAATTAAATCCTGAGCTTGAAACAGTATTTTTAACTTCTAATTCCGACTATATGTATTTAAGCTCAAGCATAGTAAGGCAGGTTGCTCAATTGGGCGGGGATATTCATGGATTTGTTCCGGAATGTATAAGAGAAGAGATTATTAAAAAATATAGCCAGGGAGGAATGAAAAGTGACAGTTGAAGAATTACTTGACCAATTTGATGATTTAATAGAAGATGCTTTTACTTTACCGTTTAGCAGTAAAAAGGTAGTAGACGCATCTAAAGCAAGGGATATTATTGATGATTTGCGTCTTAATATACCTCAGGAATTCCGCCAGGCTAAAGCTATTGTTGCAGACCGTTCAGAAATTATATCTAATGCACGTCGTGAAGCTGAGGGTATTATCAGAGATGCCGAAGCAAAAGCAAAAGGGCTTATTGCACGGGAAGAAATTCTCCGCAATGCTCAGGCAAAAAGCGTGGATATAATAAATCAGGCGCATCTTAAATCACGTGAAATTAAAAAAGCTGCTGCTGAATATGCAGATGAAACTATGAAGCGTACTGATGAGATTTTACAGCAAAGTATAACTGCTCAAAGAGAAATTTATAAACATATCGATGAATCTGTATCTCAGGTGCTTGCAGAAAACCGTGAAGTATGTAAAAAAGCTGAAGAGCTTATGGGCCAGAATGTTACAAAGCTCCGTAAAGCAAGGCAAGTATTAAGGAATCCGCCTAAAAATGAACAATAATAAAATTTTATAATAAAAAAGCCCAGGATTTATTAATTCCTGAGCTTTTTGCGTTATATTAATTTGTTTATCAATTTAATTAAAAAATAAATATAAAGGTAATTAAATAGTACAATACAAAAGAATAAATAATAAAACTGATCTAAATAAAAACAGGCAAAGTAAAAGGTACCGTTTAAGTGGGGCGCCTGCGCAGCGCATCTGAAAGATGCGCGGGACGCAAAATAATTAATATAGATTTAAGCTGAGCTAAAAAGAAAAATAAATCTTTTTATATGAGCAGTATTTTTATATGAAAAATTATTTTGCGTAAAGCAGCCATATAAAATATGGCTGCGCGCAGGCGCCCCACTTTTAAGATAACGTAACCATAAACGTTTTAATTATAAAATATATATTTGGGTTTTATTTTATCAATTGTTTTTGGCTATTGTAATATTTATTTAATATGATAAATATTAAATTTTAAAATTAATAATATTAATTTTCAGAATTGTCATTATATATAACTTCGCGCATCAGATCAATGTTTTTTTGAAAATCTACGCCTAAAACCATAGCTTTATTTATAACTAAATCCCTATAGGTACCGTCAGCTGGTATTCTTAATTGTTCAAATTCATATTTAGAAAATGATGGTACAGATAAAATCAAAGAAAATATTTCGCCTTTTGGAATGTTAGTAGTAAGAGCAGGCAAAAATGTATTTAATAATTCATTTAACTGGATTATATTTTTATCTTTTATTTTTTCAAATATCTGTTCAAGTACTTTGCGTTGGCGTTCTGTACGGCCAAAATCATTGCCTATTTTACGTATACGTGAATAAGCAAGAGCCTGTTTGCCATTAAGATTTTTTTTACCAGAACCAGATAATTGACTGTCATCAGCAGGGTCGCCTACCTGGATATTATGATTTCTTACATATAAATTAATGTATTCTACTTCATCTTCAGTGACCTCAATAGTAACGCCGCCCAATTCATCTATAAGATCTATAAATGAATAAAAATCAACTGAAACATAACGGTCAACTTTTATTTTAAAATTCTTTTCAACTGTTAACATGAGCAGTTCAGGACCGCCATAAGCATGAGCTGCATTAATACGGCTTTGTCCTTTTCCCGGTATTGCAACATACATATCACGCATAAGAGATGTTGCAATTATTTTATTTGTCTTTTTATTAATAGATACTAATATCATAGAATCGGAACGTCCATTTTCGCCTGTAACACGTGTATCGCTGCCTATAAGCAATACATTATATACATCCTCATCATATATAATATCAGTACTGTTTTCTTCCATATTCTTGCGTATTTGTTCTTCAAGTGCCTCTATTTCTGATTTAGGTGAATCATCAATGCCAGAAACAAGATCATCATCGGGTTCAATACTGTCTACAATTGATACATCACCTGTTGGTTTATAATCTATTTTTCCTATTAATCCATGTAAATATAAAAATGCAATTAACAGTATTATAAGAATTAAACCGGCAAATACACCAATAACAATAGCTGTTTTCTTTCCAGCTGACATCTTTTTCCTGCGTTTTTTATTTGATCCATCATATGAACTGTTATTATCGTTCATGTATGCTCACTCCTGATTTTTTATAATTATTATTAACAATAATATTAACTAATATTTCCTTTTTTAAAAAAATAAAATTGTTTAATAATTATAACATGTAAAAATATATTATGCAAAATAAAATCACGAAAAATATGTGAAATTTAGGTAATATTGTCAATTTAAAATGAAAAAAGAAAGCATATTATTTTAAACATGCTTTCCTTTTTTATTTAATCTTCTTTTATTGGATTTTCTTTTAAAAAACTGTCAAGTAATTGAGCAGCACCTCTAACCAAAGCTACACAAGGCCGGATTTTATAATACTGTTCGTCTCTTTTATCAGGCTGTGGATTATCCGCTCCTTTTGGACGTTTTAATAATTCAAAACAGTTTATAGTTCCGTAAATATCCTTATACTTCTGGGCATATAGCTGTATTAGTTTATAATGCTGTGTTTTAGATTTTATATCCTTTGGATCAGTATAACCATATTTAAGTCCTAAGATCATAAAAGAACCGGTCACAGTCCCACAGGTTTCACGCAATCTCCCCATACCAGCGCCAAATGAAGAGGATATTTTTATAGCAGTATCAAAATCAAGACCAACTTCATCACAAAAACCGCCTAAAATAGATTGAGCACAGTTATAACCTGCCATAAATAATTCTACGGATTTATCAATAGGAGAAGACATTATAATTTTTTACTCCTTAAAAATTTATATATAAAAATATAAATTATAATTTTTCAATTGTATCAGCGGCATTTTCCAGCCAATCGCCTTCAAATAATTCAATCATACCAGCATCACATGCAGCAGCAAGCTTAGGATTTATAGGAAGTTTTGCTAAAACTGGGATATTAAATTCCTTAGCAATTGAATCAATATGGCTTTCACCAAATATATTAATCTTTTTACCGCAGTCCGGACATAAAGCATAACTCATATTTTCTACTAAACCTAATACCGGAATATTCATCATCTCAGCCATTCTTACAGCTTTTGATACTATCATTGATACAAGTTCCTGCGGAGAAGTAACTATAATTATACCGTCAACAGGCAATGATTGGAATACAGTTAAAGGCACATCGCCTGTTCCTGGAGGCATATCTACAAACATATAATCAACGTCATCCCAGATTACATCTGTCCAAAATTGTTTTACAGTACCAGCAATAATAGGGCCGCGCCATATTACAGGATCAGTATCATTTGGAAGAAGAAGATTTACCGACATAACTTTGACGCCTGTTTTGCTTTGTACAGGGAATATTCCCATATTATTACCTTTTGCTTTTTCTTTAAGGCCAAATATTTTAGGAATTGACGGTCCGGTTACATCAGCATCAAGTATAGCGCTGGAAAAACCGCGGCGGTTCATTTGCACTGCCATAAGTGATGTGACAAGTGATTTACCTACCCCGCCTTTACCGCTTACAACGCCGATTACCTTTTTAATATGACTCATTTCATGAGGTTGCTCAATAAGGCTTTCTTTTCTTTGGGCACAATCTTCGCCACAGGATGAACAATCATGATTGCATTCTTGACTCATAACAAAATCACCTTCATAATTTTTTTATATTAATTATATTATTACAAAAAAATAGCTATATAGCAACTATTTTTGCATATTCGCATATTTATTATAGCATGTATAATAAATATTAATAAATAGTACCTCTTGGAGAAGTTTTTGAAGTATATTTAAGCTCTTTTTTCGGACACATAGAAGTTAAAGCGCAACGGCAATCTTCACAATTTTCGCCGCTGTTACAATAATCATCGTCTTCATGGCCAATTACAAGCGTTCTTCCTGTTACTATAAATTTTGCTAATTTTATTCTTGCATTATGATAAAGACGCAATATAGTTTCTCTATCTAAAGACATTTCTTTTATACATTGGTCTAAATTCATATTACTGTAATCAAGACAATAAACAGTTTTATATTCATCTGATGTCATAACAAGAGTACCAATATCAGATAATTCTATGTTTGATGCCAGATTATCATTACATGGCATTTTACATATACGGGTACATCCCATAGAATCGTCCATAAATTTTCACCTCGGTAAAACAATTAAATTCTATATTAACATATTTTGCAGGGATGTCAATGTTTTTATAGGTGATTTTTATATAAATATTACCTTTTTTGTATAATTCCTTTAAGTTAATATTTTATATACCTATTAAAAATTATAATAATTTATTTTTATATTGACTGTTATTAAAATAACGATTATAATATCATGGCAGAATAATATCATATATATGTATTTATTATATATGCTACTGTGGCTCAGTTGGTAGAGCAGCTGATTCGTAATCAGCAGGTCAGGGGTTCAAGTCCCCTCAGTAGCTTTAATAATTAGAAAAAGCCTTGAAGCTGAGGATATTTGCTTCAAGGCTTTTTTAATGAATACTTTAGCAGAAAAGCCTAAAAAGAAAAGGTGCATTAGCAAATATAGATACAGGTTATGACCATATCAAAAGTAAAAGGAGATTTTTTATGAAAGGC
>JABLTR010005111.1_pt1 | contig 15513 bp, 14 predicted proteins | sample 7160071 | NCBI WGS metagenome assembly JABLTR01 (sample SAMN14651230, study PRJNA627086) | human gut metagenome | isolation source: feces | host: Homo sapiens
CGGTAGATCCGGCGCACTACCTCGGCAGCTTCCGGCTCTACCACCCAAAAGCGGGGATCGTCCGGGTTTTTGATATAACCGTAGGGCGGCGGAGAGAGCGGAACGCCCGCATTGCCTTTCATCTTATTCACGATCCGGCGCTTCTTAGAAATGTCTTTCGCATAATACTCGTTCATAATATTTTTGAACGGGGTGAAATCGTCCTCGCCCTCGTCGCTGTCCACGCCGTCGGAAACGGCCACCAGCCGAATATCATGGAGCGGGAAAAATTCCTCGGTCAGCTTGCCGACCTCAATGTAGTTGCGCCCCAGCCGGGAAAGGTCTTTGACGAACACCGCCGAGATGTACCCGGCCTCGATAGCGGGAAAGGACTGTTCCTGAAGAGCGATGAGGTTGTTTGCGGCTGCAGTTTTCTGCTTGGAGGCTAACTGAAACTGACGGTTCAGAGTTTTCAGATCGTATCGAACCGTATCCATAGGAGTATAGTCCCGCAATTCAGTCCAGTTGTCAAGCGCGTATTTGGCAATCTTCATCGCATCCGCTTTATCGGTCTTGACCTTACTCCGGCATCGGCATCAACAAACTGCGCGAGATCACCAACGAAGACCGATGCAAATTCGTCCTCTGGGTGGGCAACAAGCGCCTGATTAAACGCCGCCTGTTCGATCAGTTCATCGAGCAGGCGTATTCTATTTGAAATTTGTGGTGTAAATCGGAGCCTTGATATGATACAATAAGTGTGTCATATCAAGGCTCTTTCCATCACGGAAAGGAGTTTGACAATGTCCGAAAAGAGAAAAGACAACAAGGGACGCATCCTGCGGACAGGAGAGAGCCAGAGAAAAGACCTGATTTATCAATATCGGTACACAGACATTCGCGGCAAGCGGCAGACGGTGTATTCCTCCGATCTGAAAGAACTGCGGGAAAAAGAAAAGAAAATTCAAAAGCAGCTTGACGACGGCATTGATTATGCCGCAGGCAAAATCAACGTCATTCAACTGCTGGAACGCTATATCAGTATCAAACAGGGTGTGCGCTACAATACCAAAGTCGGCTATAACTTCGTGCTGAATCTGGTGAAGAAAGAAGATTTCGGCTATCGTTCCATCCGGGACATCAAGGTTTCGGACGCGCAGAAATGGATCATGAAGCTGCACGAGGACGGAAAGGGATACAGCACCCTTACCAGCGTTCGGGGCGTTGTCAAACCGGCTTTCCAGATGGCGTACAATGAGGATGTGATCCGCCGGAATCCCTTTGACTTCAAACTGGTCGATGTGGTTTCCAACGACTCGCAGAAGCGCATTGCCATGACAGAGGAACAGCAGACGCTTTGAATGGATTTCATCCGGGAGGACAAGACCTACTGCAAGTATTACGACGAGTTTGTGGTGCTGCTGGGAACAGGGATGCGCGTCAGCGAGTTCTGCGGACTGACAAAGGCTGATCTGGACTTTGTCGGGCGAAAAATCCGGGTAGATCACCAGCTTGTTCGGGAGCGCGGCGGCAAGTATTATGTGGAGAAAACCAAAACCGAGTGCGGCTGCCGCTACATTCCCATGACGGATGAGGTTTACCGAAGCCTGCAAAACATTCTCTCCCGCCGCAAGCGCGTGAAAACGGAAACGATCATCGACGGGTACAGCGGTTTCATCATGCCGGACAAGAACGGGAATCCGAAAGTAGCATTACACATCGAAAACGAGATGCGCTGGGCAATGAAGAAGTATCAAAAACTGCACCCGGACAAGCCTCTGCCGCACATCACGCCTCATGTGTTCCGGCACACCTTCTGCACGAACATGGCGAACGCTGGCATGGACATCAAGACCTTGCAGTATGTCATGGGGCATTCCGATGTGGGCGTCACGCTGAACGTTTACACTCATGCAAGCTATGACCGCGCCGCCGAGCAGATGGCAAAGATCATTGATTTCAAAGAGCTTGCCGCACCGGAACCGCAGAGAAAATCAGGTTGAAGAAGCCACAGCTACTACACCAATTACTACACCATTTGTCCGAAAATCTGCGTAGAGTTACGGAAATCTGCGTAGGTTTCCGGCATGACAGCAAAAATGAAAGAAGCGCCAAAAACCTTGAAATATCGAGGCTTGGAGGCTTTTGAAGGGATATAAAAGCAATGACAAAAATCTTATTCGTTTGCCACGGCAACATCTGCCGCAGCCCGATGGCCGAGTTCATAATGAAAGATCTGGTGCGCAAAGCGGGGCTGGCGGACCGATTTCACATCGGATCGGCGGCGACCAGCCGCGAAGAGCTCGGCAATCCGGTCTATCCGCCGGCGCGGCGCAAGCTGGCGGAGCACGGCATTGCCTGCGCGGGTCACGCGGCGCGGCAGCTGACGGCGCAGGACTATGAAAACTACGATCTTCTGATCGGCATGGACCGCGAGAATCTCCGGAATATGCGCCGCATCTGCGGCGGCGACCCGGATGGGAAGCTCTCGTTCCTGCTGGATCACAAAGGCCGCAGCCGAGACGTGGCCGATCCCTGGTATACGGGCGATTTTGAGGCAACGTGGCAGGATGTACTCGCCGGCTGTCAGGCGCTGTTGGCAGAGATAAGATAAAAGTTTTCCGGCAGGGGCATTTCACCCCTGCCGGAAATTGTTTTGTTACGGTGCCTGGATTTCACTGCTCAGAGTTCCTTGCAGAGCGTCGCGGCCATGATGGCCTTGATGGTGTGCATGCGGTTCTCGGCCTCGTCGAAGACGATGGAGGCGTCGCTTTCAAAGACCTCGTCGGTCACCTCCATGGCCTCGAGACCATACTTTTTGTGGATCTTCTGGCCGATGCCGGTGCCGAGGTCGTGGAACGCGGGCAGGCAGTGCATGAACTTGCACTGCGCTCCGGCCAGCGCCATCGCCTTGGCGTTGACCTGATAGGGGAGAAGGTCGTCGATGCGCTGCTGCCAGACCTCGTCCGGCTCACCCATCGACACCCAGACATCGGTATAGATGACGTGCGCGCCCTGAACGGCGGAGGCAACGTCGGAGTTGAACTCGAGCGTTGCGCCGGTCTCGGCGGCGATCTGCTGGCAGGTGGCAACCAGCGCCTTGTCCGGGAAGTAGGCTTCCGGCGCGCAGGCGACAAAATGCATGCCCATCTTCGCGCAGCCGACCATCAGCGAGTTGCCCATGTTATAGCGCGCATCGCCCATGTAGACGAGCTTTTTGCCCTTGAGATCGCCGAAATGCTCCTGGATCGTCAGGAAATCGGCCAGGATCTGCGTCGGATGGAACTCGTTCGTCAGTCCGTTCCAGACCGGGACGCCCGCGTATTTCGCCAGATCCTCCACGATCTCCTGCCCAAAGCCGCGGTATTCAATGCCGTCGAACATCCGGCCGAGGACGCGGGCCGTGTCGGCGATGGATTCCTTCTTGCCGATCTGCGAGCCGGAGGGATCGAGATAGACCGGGTGCATCCCGAGGTCGGCTGCGGCCACCTCGAACGCGCAGCGCGTCCGCGTGGAGGTCTTCTCAAAGATCAGCGCGACATTTTTGCCGGTGCAGAGCTTGTGCGGCGTGCCGGCCTTTTTCTCGGCTTTCAGCTTTGCTGCCAGCGCAAGCAGCTCGGAAATCTCTGCCGGGGTGAAATCCAGCAGCTTCAGAAAATTCTTTTGATAAAACGGATTCATAGCGTCCTCCTAAATTACAGCACTTTGGCAAGGAACGATTGCAGCCGTTCGCACTTCGGCGCGCCGAAAATTTCATCGGGCGTCCCTTCCTCGGCGATCACGCCGTCGTCTAGGAACAGCACCCGGCTGGCGACCTCGCGGGCAAAGCCCATTTCGTGCGTCACGACGACCATCGTCATGCCGCTTTTCGCCAGCTCCTTCATGACATCGAGCACTTCACCGACCATCTCGGGGTCGAGCGCGGACGTCGGCTCGTCGAAAAGCATCACGTCCGGTTCCATGCAGAGCGCGCGCACGATGGCGACACGCTGCTTCTGCCCGCCGGAGAGCTGATTGGGCCACGCATCCGCCCGGTCGGCGAGCCCCACGCGGGCCAGCAGCTCCATCGCTCTTTTCTCGGCCTCGGCCTTCGGTGTCTTTTTGAGCATGATGGGTGCGCAGGTCAGGTTGTCGAGCACGGTCATGTGCGGGAACAGATTGAACTGCTGGAAGACCATGCCCATCTTCTGCCGGTGTTTGTTCAGGTCGATCTTTTTGTCGGTCAGCTCGTCGCCCTCAAACAGGATGCTGCCGGACGTCGGTGTTTCCAGCAGGTTCAGACAGCGCAGAAACGTCGACTTGCCGGAGCCGGACGGCCCGATGACGCATATCACGTCGCCCTTGTCGATCTCGACGTTCACGCCCTTGAGCACCTCGAGGCCGCCAAACGATTTGCAGAGATTACTTACGGTGATCACGGTTCGACAGCCTCCTTTCAAAGACCCACAGCAGCTTCGTCAGCGCCACGACGAGGATCAGATACGTCGCCGCGACGATGAGCAGGGGATTGACCGCGTCGTAGGTGTTGTTCCGGACGAGATTGCCCGCGCGGGTCAGGTCGACCACGGCGACATAGCCCGCGACCGCCGTCTCCTTCAGCAGGGCGATCAGCTCGTTGCCGATGGCCGGCAGGATGTAGCGCAGTGCCTGCGGGAAGATGATCTTGCGCATGGCCTGCAGCTTCGACATGCCGAGGCTCCGCCCGGCCTCCATCTGGCCGCGGTCGACCGAGTTGATGCCGCCGCGAATCAGCTCCGCCATATACGCGCCGGAGTTGATGCCGAACGTCAGGATGCCGACAGTGATGCCCTCGGCGCTGGTCATGATGATGAAGTAGAAGATGAGCAGCAGCACGACGACCGGCACGCCGCGGATGACCGTGACATAGAGATCACAGATCCATGCAAACGGCTTCAGCGCTTTCGTGTCCTCGGCGCAGTATTTGATGACGGCGATCAGCGTGCCGATGAGCACGCCGATGAGCAGCGCGCCGAGCGTGATGACGATGGTGTTGCCGAAGCCCTCCAGCATCAGCTTCCAATATTGCGTTTCAATGAACGTCTCGTGCAGCTTTTGCAGCCAAGTGCTGAAAAATCCCATCGGGACGCCTCCTCTCTCAGGTACAGGGCCAGAAGCGAAGCTCCTGACCCTGACGGTATTTCAGGTGATTACGAATTTGCGGGGGACGTATAGGGCGCCTCGTACTTTTCGAAGATGGAAGCGATCGTGCCGTCGGCCACGAGGCCGTTCAGGATCGTGTTGATCTCGGCGACGAGGTCCTCGCTGCCGAAGGCAAAGGCGAAGGCGTAGGGCTCGGTGGTCATGGCCTCGCCCAGGATGACGAGCTGGTCGCCGCCCGCCGCGTTGTAGACCTTGACCATGTCAGCCGCCGTCAGGTCGTCGATGACCCAGGCGTCGACCTTGCCGCTGGTCAGCGCGGTCTGCGCGTCGCTGTTGGCTGCGAAGGAACTGACGTCGTAGCCATTGTCCATGCAGAAGCTCTCGGCGGTCGTGCCGGTCTGGACGGAGACTTTCTTGCCCTCAAGGTCGGCCTTGCAGGTGATGGAGCTGCCCTCAGTCACGACGATGGCCTGTGCCGCGAGGCAGTAGGGATCGGTGAAGAGGACGTTCTTCTGGCGCTTTTCGGTCACGGAGATGCCGGACACGCCGACGTCAAACTTGCCGGCCTGTACGCCGGGAAGGACAGAATCGAAGTCCATCTGGTTGATCTCGAGCGTCACGCCGAGCTGTTCGCAGATGAGGTTCAGGACGTCGATCTCAATGCCGACGACCTCGTTGTTGTCGCCGAGGGATTCGAACGGGGGGAAGTCGGGGCTGGTCGCGATGGTGAGCTTCCCGGCCTTCTGGACGCTCTTGAGCGTCGTGCCCTTTTCGCCGCAGCCGGTGAACATCGCGCAGATCATGAGCGCTGCAAGCAGCAATGCGATCATCTTTTTCATCGTTAAAAGTCTCCTTTCGCAAGACACGCTGTCACGTAGTCGATCTGTTCCTGAACCTTCGCCGGGCCGCCCGCGCTCGTGCGCTTTTCCACGCACGCCGTCAGGTCGATGGCCTCGTAGACGTCGGAATCGAACAGGTCGCTGTATTGTTGATAGGTTTCGAGCGGCAGTTCCTCGAGCACCGCGCCGGACTTGACGCAGTCGCCGACGATGGCGCCGGAAATTTTATACGCGCTTCGGAAGGGGAGTCCCTTTCGCACGAGATAGTCGGCGAGGTCCGTTGCGTTGATGAAGCCGCGCTGCGCGGCCTTTTTCATCGCCTCGGGCTTGGCCGTCATCGTTTCGATCATCCCGGTCATCACCGGCAGGCACATCGACACGGTGTCGCACGCATCAAATACGCCCTCCTTGTCCTCCTGCATGTCCTTGTTGTAGGCCATCGGGAGGCCCTTCAGCATCGTCAGCAGACCGACGAGGTCGCCGTAGACGCGGCCGGTCTTGCCGCGGATCAGCTCCGCCATGTCGGAGTTTTTTTTCTGCGGCATGATGGAAGAGCCGGTCGTGTAGGCATCCGACAGCTCCACAAAGCCGAATTCCCAGCTCGTCCAGAGGATCAGCTCCTCCGAAAGGCGCGACAGGTGCATCATCAGGATGGACAGCGTGCTCAGGAACTCCGCACAGAAGTCGCGGTCGGACACGCCGTCGAGCGAGTTCATGCAGATCCCGTCGAAGCCGAGCTGTGCGGCCTCCATGGCGCGATCGGTCGGATAGGTCGTCCCGGCGAGCGCGCAGCAGCCGATGGGGCTGCGGTTCATGCGCTTGCGGCAGTCGGAAAGGCGGCTGCGGTCGCGCAGGAGCATCATCGCGTAGGCCATCAGGTGGTGGCCAAAGGTGATGGGCTGGGCGCGCTGCAGATGCGTATAGCCCGGCATGATGGCCGTTTTATATTCCGCTGCGCGGTCTGTGAGCGCCTCGATCAGCGTTTTTACCTGCGCGGAAATGGCGTCGCACTGCTCGCGCAGATACATCCGCAGGTCGAGCGCGACCTGATCGTTCCGGCTGCGCGCGGTGTGCAGCTTTTTGCCCACGTCGCCGAGCCGTTCGGTCAGAACCTGCTCGACGAACATGTGGATGTCCTCGCATGTGGGGTCGAATTGCAGCTTGCCGGAATCCAGATCGTCCAGAATGCTCTGCAGTCCGTCGATCAAGGTATCGGCGTCCGCCTTTGGCAGAATGCCGGTCGCGCCGAGCATGGCGGCGTGCGCCATGCTGCCGGTGATGTCCTGCCGGTACATCCGGCAGTCAAAGCCGATGGACGAGTTGAAATCGTCCGCCAGACGGTCGGTCCGCCCGTCGGTCCGCCCGGCCCACAGCTTCGCCATGCTCAGTCGCTCCCTTTCAGTTAATTTACGTCTGAATTACAGCTTGCCCTGCTCTCTGAGGGCCTCGACCTGCGTCGGCAGGCCCCAGATGTTGATGAAGCCCTCGGCCTGCGCCTGGTTGTAATCGCTCTCGCCGAAGGTGACGAGCTCCTCGCTGTACAGCGTATAGGGGCTGGTCGTGCCGGCGGGGATGATGTTGCCCTTGTAGAGCTTCAGCTTGACTGAGCCGGTCACGAGCTTGTTGGACTCGTTCGCGAACGCGACCAGCGCATTCGTCAGCGCGGAGTACCACTTGCCGTTGTAGATCAGGTCGGCCAGGTCGACGGCCAGCTTCTTCTTCTCGTGCAGCGTGTCCTTGTCGACGGTCAGCATCTCGAGCTGCTCGTGCGCGAAATAGAGGATGGAGCCGCCCGGCGTCTCATAAACGCCCCGGTCCTTCATGCCGATCAGCCGGTTCTCGACGATGTCGATGATGCCGATGCCGTTCGCGCCGCCGATGGCGTTCAGCTTCTTGATGATCTGGCTGGCCTTCATCTTCTCGCCGTCGAGCGCGACGGGCGCGCCGGCCTCAAAGTCGATGGTGACGTAGGTGGGCTTGTCCGGCGCCTGGAACGGCGAAACGCCCATCTCGAGGAAGCCGGGCTTGTCATAATCCGGCTCGTTCGCGGGATCCTCAAGGTCGAGGCCCTCATGGCTCAGGTGCCACAGGTTCTTGTCCTTGGAATAGTTCGTCTCGCGGCTGATCTTCAGCGGCACATTGTGCGCCTCGGCGTAGTCGATCTCTTCCTCTCTGGACTTGATGTCCCACTCGCGCCACGGCGCGATGATCTTCATATCCGGGGCGAACCGCTTGATCGCCAGCTCGAACCGGACCTGATCGTTGCCCTTGCCGGTCGCGCCGTGCGCGATGGCGTCGGCGCCTTCGGCGATGGCGATCTCGGCCAGCTTCTTGCCGATGACCGGTCTTGCAAAGGCGGTGCCCAGCAGGTAGGTCTCATACTTGGCGTCCATCTTCATCGCCGGGACGATGACCTCATCCACCATCTCGTCGACCAGATCGGCGATGATCAGCTTGCTTGCGCCGGTCTTGAGGGCCTTTTCTTCGAGCCCGTCCAGCTCGTCGCCCTGGCCGACGTCCGCGGCCACCGCGATGATTTCCGGATCGTTGTAGTTTTCCTTCAGCCACGGGATGATGATCGACGTGTCCAGTCCGCCCGAGTAAGCCAGCACGATCTTCTTGATTTCATTCTTATTCATATCCATTTTCCTCCGTTCGGTGTGGGGTGGCGTGCTTGTTTATGCGCTTATTATACACCGATATTCACGAATGTCAAGCGAATATTCAATAAATATTCATTATTTGCGAATTTTATGACGGGTGCACAAATCACGCTCCGCAGACAGGGATCAGCTTGCCGGATTGCATAATTATTCACCCCGAAGCGTGCGCCGCCGCACGCCGATTTCTGGCATTTGCCTTTTTCCGCCGCGTATGCTATACTATATCAGCTTTCAAATATGCTTTTGGAAAGGAGAACGCCCATGACCGCGATTTCCGACATGATCGCCTCGGCGCAGCCCGTCGCGGCCGTGATCATCAGCGTTGCGCTGATGCTCTTCTTCGGCTTTGCCATGACGCGCATCACAAAGCTGCTGCGCCTGCCGAACGTCACGGCCTATATCGTCGCGGGCATCCTCCTCGGGCCATACTGCCTCGGCCTTGTGCCGCAGCGCATCATCGACGGCATGGATTTCCTGTCCGACGTCGCGCTGGCCTTCATCGCGTTCTCCACGGGCGAGTTCTTCAAGCTCTCCGTGCTGAAGAAGAACGGCTGGAAGGTCGTCTGGATCACGGTTTTAGAGGCGACGCTCGCCTCGGTGCTGGTGTTTGTGCTGACGTTCTGGGTGCTGCGTCTGCCGCTGTCGTTTTCCGTGGTGCTCGCGGCGCTCGCCTCGGCGACGGCCCCGGCCTCCACGATGATGACCATCCGGCAGACCAGTGCGAAAGGCGATTTCGTCAATACCTTATTACAGGTTGTCGCGCTGGACGATGTGGTCGGCCTGGTGCTTTATTCGGTTGCCATCTCCGTGGCCCTCGCGGCGCAGTCCGGCGGCGGACACGGCTTCTCGTTCGAGACGCTCGTGCTCCCGCTGCTGACGAATCTCGGCGTGCTGGCACTCGGCGGCGTATTTGGCCTTCTCATGAAGCTGCTCATGCCGCAGAAACGCTCGGCCGATAATAAGCTTATCATCGCCGTTGCGATGCTCTTCGCGTTCTGCGGCGTCTGCGCGCTGCTCGGCATTTCGCCGCTGCTCGGCTGCATGTCGATGGGCACGGTCTATACCAACGTTGCAGAGGACGACAAGCTCTTCAAACAGCTGAACTATTTCAGCCCGCCGATCCTTCTGCTTTTCTTCGTCCGCTCCGGCATGTCCTTCCGGCTCGATACCCTCGTTTCCACGTCCGCCGCGGGCCTCGGCGTACCGCTGATCGTCGTCGGTGTGAGCTATTTCTTTGTCCGCATCCTCGGCAAATATCTTGGAGCCTGGCTCGGCTGCCGGATGGTCAAAAAGCCGCCGAAGGTGCGCGATTTCCTTGGCCTCGCGCTCATCCCGCAGGCGGGCGTCGCCATCGGGCTCGCGGCGCTCGGCGCGCGGACGCTCGGCGGCGAGACCGGGCAGGCGCTGCAAACGATCATTTTGTCCTCCAGCGTGCTCTACGAGCTCGTCGGCCCCGGCTGCGCCAAGCTGGCGCTCTATTGCTCCGGCTCGTATTCCACGAAGCTCGAAGACCTGACCGACGTCTCGCCCGAGACCGAATCCGGCGCGGCAAAATCGCCCGTCCAGCTCCTGACCGAGCGCATCGCCAAAATTCAGACCGAGCTGCCGCAGCGCAGCGCTGCGCTGAACGAGGACGAAGCCGCGTTCCTCGAGGCGGCGGAGGAACAATATCTCGCATCTCAGCGCCCGATGCGGCGCAGTCCATTTTTCAGGAGGTAATCGACCATGCATGTTCTCTCGGATCCCATCGCCCAGCTGCTCGGCCCATGGGCTGCGGAGCCCGGCCCGTGGTGCGCCGTGTTCCGCGTCGCGCTTGCCGTCCTGCTCGCCGCCGTCATCGGATGGGAACGGTCGAGCAAGCGGCATTCCGCCGGACTTCGCACCTTCATGCTCATCAGTCTCGCCGGCTGCGCCGCGGCCCTGCTCGATCAGTCGCTGCTGGATGCAAATATCCCGCTGCTCTCGGCGGCGGCCATCATCGGCATGGCCATTCTGAGCTGCAATTCCATCCTCTTCAGCTCCAAAAACCAGATCAAGGGCCTCACCACCTCGGCGGCCCTCTGGGCCTGCGGACTGATCGGCGTGGCGCTCGGCAGCGGGGCGTACGTCCTCTCACTCGCAGCCTTTGCGGCCCTGCTTCTGACAGTCTCGTGGTTCCCGCGTCTGGAAAATTACCTCAAGGACCGTTCCAATCACTTTGAGGTCCATCTCGAGCTGACCGCAAAGGATACGCTGCAGGACTTTGTCTCGACCATCCGCGCCCTCGGTATCCGCATCGACGACATTGAGGCGAACCCGGCCTATCTCGGCTCCGGCCTCAGCGTCTTCTCTGTCAGTTTTACCATTACGAGTCCCGAGCTGAAGCAGTATAAAAAGCACGCCGAGATTATCGAGGCGCTCCAGTCGCTGGAATATGTCCACTACATCGAAGAAATGAACTGAAATACACAGAAAACGCCCGACGATTTCTTTTGAAATCGTCGGGCGTTTGTAAATTACGCTGTAGGTGAGGAGGTCTGCATCGCCCCAAAGGCTCCCTTGTGTAAAGGGAGCTGGCGCGCAGCGCCTGAGGGATTGTTGTCCTCTGATTGTTCACCGCAGCAAAATAGTCCTCGTCCCCGCCGCAGCGGAAGCCTTCCCCGGCGGGGAAGGCTTTGGACGGTGCATGGCCCTGCCACTATAAAGAGTGGCGGAATCGTGGATTTTATAAAAGGAGCTGTTCAATCACCTGTGCAACGCCATCCTCGTCGCAGCTCGCGGTGACGACGTCGGCAAGCGCCCGGATCTCGTCCGAGGCGTTGCCCATTGCGACGCCGACGCCCGCGTCGCGGAGCATCGTCACATCGTTCAGCCCGTCGCCGAACGCCATGGTCTGCTCGGGCCGGAGACCGAGGTGCGCGGCCAGCGCCAGCAGCGCCTGCCCCTTGTTCGCGGCGGCCGCATTGATCTCCACGTTCTCCGCGATCGAAGACGTGGCGAGCATCGCCGGGAAGGCCTCCGGCATCGCGCGGAGCAGCGCGAGCCGCTTTTCCGGGTCGCCGGGGTAGACCTGCACCTTCTGCACGTCCAGCTCGCGCGCCGTCAGGAACGCGGCCAGATCCTCCACCGGCTCGCGCAGCCGCTGGATCAGGCCGAGATAGATCGGGTCGCGGACGTATTCCTGTACGCGCGCCTTCATCGACGCGGTGATCCATGCGGCATTGTCCGCGTAGCAGTCGTACACGACGCCCCATTCATCCAGATAACGCAGCAGCGAAACGGCGTCCCGCCACGGGATCTCCGCCTTGTAGATGGGAGCCCCGGCGGGAAGGCCGCAGACGAATGCGCCGTTGATCGTTACGGCGTAGTGCAGGAACGGCAGCGCCCGCACGGCCTCCGGCAATCCGCCGTAAAACCGCCCGGTCGCGGGCACGATCTCGATCCCCAGCTCCGCCGCGCGGGTGAGCGCGGCAAGATTGCGGGGGGAGAGCTGTTTTTTCGAGTTGAGGAGCGTTCCGTCGAGGTCGAGCGCAATCAGACGGATGTCTTGCGTGTTCATGGGCTTCAAACTCTCCTGGTGTCAGTTTGCGTCGGGGACGGGGAGCCCGTCCTCGCCGATGTGATGGGGCTGCGGCGCGTATTCCGCGCCGGTGCCGTCGCGCGTCTGCAGCGTGAAGGCGGTCGGATCGGTCAGCAGCTCGATCCAGTTCGCGCCGTCCTGCGCCTGCACGGCGAGGCCGGTGTGCTCCAACGTCGCAGTCAGCTGCGCGGACTCCGCATCCAGCGTGACGATCATCAGCGCGTCAGACCCGTCGGCCAGCCCGCAGACCGCGTAGAGCAGCGGCGCGCCGTCCGCGCGCACGAGATAGAGCTGCACGCGGATCGTGTTTTCGGGGCAGGGGACAGCGGATGCTTCGCCGTTGATCCTGATCTTCAACGCCGGGACGGCCCAGCCGTTTTCTCCAAATTCCGCCGGGGCCTCAGTCAGCAGCGTGTCGAGCTGTCCGTCCCCGTCCAGATCGAGGATACGCTCCGCCGGGTGCTCCAGCAGCTCGGCGTAGGTCCGCGGCACGCGCTGGAACTTCGCGGCGACCGCGATCGGCTCGTCCACATAGCGCACCGTCACGTGGAACGGCCCTGCGGCATAGTCCGCGATCAGGCCCGGTTCGAAGTAGAACTCTACACCCTCATAGCTCAGCGCCCATGCAAACTCCGGCTCGGCCTCGGTCTGTCCCTGCTCCTCCCAGACCGTCCCAGACGAGACGACGGGCCAGAGCTCTGTGAACTTCGCCTGCGGATAGCGCTCGCGCAGCCGCGTCTCCAGCATGTCGGGCAGCATCCCGGCGTCGTCGAACACGTCCTCGAGCGTCAGCTCCGCGCCGGTCGCAGGATCGAAATTGTATGCCTCATACTCCCAGTCCGGCTCGTCCGTCCCGTCGCTCCGCTGCTCCTCAAACAGCAGACTGAGGCAATTCTCGTCCGCGCGGCTGACGGTCTGCGTGATCTGGCCGGAATAGAGCGTGTCGCCCAGCGGCAGCTCGTCCAGATCCTCCGCCAGATCCATCGCGTCGTCATAGAGCTCCGCGCTGAGATGCTCAAGCGCATCGGCCAGCGCGGGCCAGTCTTCGCCGTCCGCGCGGATGCGCGGATAGTCGACATAGCTCTTCATGCCCTCGTCGAACATGCCGTAATAGCGGTTCGTCTGATAGGAGAGCGGGATGCAGCGGATGTCCGGCGCTTCCGGTGCTTCCGGTGCTTCCGGTGCAGACGGCTGTTCCGGCTCGTCGGGCGTTTCGGGCTGCGCCGGTTCGACCGGCTCCGTGGGCCCAGACGGCTCAGCAGGTTCGTCCGGCGTATCGGCGGGTTTCGTATTCTGACAGGCGGAAAACGCCAACATCATCGAGATCACAAGTAAAAATGCCAGGATTCTGCGCATAAAGGCTCCTTTCCAGAAGGGGTGGGTGGGCTTCCTTGCAGACAGTATAGCGGAAAGTCCGAAAAATTGCAACTCCCCGCCCCTGCTCCTCAGTGTTCCTCCGCACCCTGTAGGGGCGGACGACTTTGCGCAGCTGTTCGCGACGAAGGAGCGTTACAGATGCGGCATACCCCTTGCGGGTACTGTCTGCCCGCCCTCGCCGCAGCAAAAGCCCCCCTCTTCGTAGAGGGGGGAAGATCGCCGACGGCGATCAGGGGGGAGAAGAAAACTCCCCCAGTCACCTTCGACGACAGCCCCCTCTTCATAGAGGGGGCCACAGTCGTATTTTCACCAACACACTGGCGTCAAAATGCCGCGGACGTCCACAATGGCGTGGCGCGGACACTTGACCGCGCACTGCCCGCAGCTCAGGCAGACGCTCTCGTCGATTCTTGAGAGGTTGTCCGCGACGGTGATCGCGCCCGCCGGGCACGACTTCGCGCACAGGCCGCAGCCGATGCAGCTGACCTCGCACATCTGCCGGGCGAGCTTCCCGGCGTCGCGGTTCGAGCATTTGACAACGATGGGGTTCAGCCGGTCGTGGATGGAGATGACCTCGCGCGGACATTCCTTTGCGCACTTGCCGCAGCCGATGCAGCGATCCTTGTCCACTTCCGCGACGCCGGCGCCATTGATCTCTATGGCCTCAAACGGACAGACGCTCACGCACACGCCGCAGCCCACGCAGCCATACCGGCAGTCCGCCGTTGCGCGGCAGCCGCCGGAGCAGGCGACGACGGCAAATTTCGGAGACGGTTTTTTCAGCTTTGCCATGTCTTACGCCTTCCTTTCGTATGGGGTGTCCGCCAGCGGCAGCTTGGTGCGGCGCTCGCCGTCGAGCCGGAAATAGGCGTCGGCGATGGCCGGGGCCGTCGGGATCGAGGTGATCTCGCCGATGCCGATCGCGCCGCACGCGACGTCGAGGCCCGGCTTGTCGATGACGATGGCGCGGATGTCCGGGATCTCATGGGCCCGGAACAGGCCGAGCTGGCCGTACTTTTCGATGGGCTTGCAGTTTTCGTCGATCGGGTACTGCTCGCGCAGCGCATAGCCCATGCTCATGACGACGCCGCCCTCGATCTGCCCCTCGCAGGACTTCGGGTTGACGGCCTTGCCGACGTCGTGCGCGGCGACCATCTGCTCCACGCGGCCGGTCTTCGGATTCAGCACGCACAGCTGCGTCGCGTAGCCGTAGGCCACGTGCGAGACGGGGTTCGGCTTGTTCGCGCCGAGCGGGTCGGTCTTCGCGTAATATTCGCCGTAAAATTCCTGCCCGATCAGGTCGTGCATCGTTTTGCCCTCGAGCGCGGCGGTGAACAGCTCGCACGCGCGGCGGCAGGCTTCGCCGGTGATGAGCGTCTGGCGGGAGCCGGACGTATCGCCGGAATCCGGTGCGATCCAGGTGTTCGAGCGTTCATAGACGATCTGCTCGCGGCGGAGCGGCGTGTTTGTGACCGTCATCTGGACGAGCACCGTGCCGAGCCCCTGCCCGATGCAGGACGCGCCGGAGTAGATGTGCAGCTTTTCGTCAGCCTCGACGATCAGCTTGCAGCGGCCATAGTCCGGCAGACCCACGCCGACGCCCGCGTTTTTCATCGCGCAGGCCAATCCGACAGGCTTACCCGCCTTGACGGCGGCGTCATAGTAGGGCCTGACCGCCTCGAGCGTCTCCACAAGGCCGGTCTCCGGCCCGACGATCTGCCCGTTCGGCAGGACGCCGCCGGGGCGGATGGCGTTGCGCAGACGGATCTCCAGTGGCGAAATGCCGACCTTGTCGGCCATTTCGTTCAGCAGCGTCTCGACCGCGAAGCAGGTCTGCGTGACGCCAAAGCCGCGGAACGCGCCCGCGGGCGGATTGTTGGTGTAGTAGGCGGTGCCTTCGATCTCAAAATTCTCGTAGGCGTAGGGGCCGGCGGCGTGCGTACACGCGCGCTCGAGCACCGGGCCGCCGAGCGAG
>JABLTR010032905.1_pt1 | contig 15511 bp, 18 predicted proteins | sample 7160071 | NCBI WGS metagenome assembly JABLTR01 (sample SAMN14651230, study PRJNA627086) | human gut metagenome | isolation source: feces | host: Homo sapiens
AAAAATAAGCCTCCCTCTGATGAGGGAGGTGGCACGGCGCCAGCCGTGACGGAGGGAGAGAATACTGCGACGCGCCCGGTGAAGCGGTTTGGAAGATAATCCGTTCAGATGTCTCTCCCTCAGTCGGCTTCGCCGACAGCTCCCTCATCAGAGGGAGCCGGAGGAGACGGGAGCCGACCCTAAAAATAAGCCTCCCTCTGATGAGGGAGGTGGCACGGCGCCAGCCGTGACGGAGGGAGAGAATACTGCGACGCGCCCGGCGGAGCGCTCTGGAAGCTCGTATAACGAAAAAATGGTTCCGGTCCTGACGGGCCGGAACCATTTTTACTTTCGTTCCAGAAAGGGAACTGCAATTTTCAGCCACTCATCCGGCCGGTAAACGGACAGGTATCCATGTCCGTATCCTTTCGCCTCATAAAGCTCACAGGATGGGAGCAGCGTTTGAAACAGGCGGGCTGACTTCTTGACACAGTTCATCTCCTTCTCCCCGTACCAATACATGACCTGTGCGCCGCTGTCTCTCACACTGTCTTTCAGCCGATACCGCATCATATAGGTCCGATACATGGCATACAGCGTCTCCTGGGGCAGCTTTGGCATATCCTGAAGGTAGTACGCCTTGATCTCCTCCGGATAGCGCATTTCCTCCGGCAGGACCCGGTCCATAAGGGACAGCTGACGGCGGCAGGCTTTTTCGCTGAACAGAAGCGGTCCGAACAGGCGAACGGACGCGATACAGAACCGCGCCAGGACCGGCTGGGGAATGCACAGGCTTCCATCTATGATGGCTTTTTCGGCAATGTCTGATTTCCTGGCCAAAAGCTCCATTACAATCTGCCCGCCCAGCGAGACGCCGCCCAAGGCGAACAGGCGGCCTCCACACTCCCGCAGGATGTAGTCCATCAGCCGGTCCGCAGTCTGCTCCGTGGAACGATAGGGAATCTGGTATTCCTCCCCGTGCCCATCCAGCGTGGGCAAAATCACGTGGTAGCGCGGGGACAGCGCGCGCGCCTGTCTCAAATAGTTCCACCACGCATTCCCGCCCCCATGGATCAGCATGACATGGGGCGCGGTGCGCGGTCCAAATTCATGGAAATTCAAAGCCTTTCTCCGCTCCCAACCATAACATTTGAGAAGATGCAGTTCCACAGCCGCCCGGCAAACGCCGGGCGGCTGTCACACACCCAGAGCCGTCCGCACCAGGAAGATGACGAACAGGTGGCCCGGGTAGAAGGCGTAGAAGAACCACTTGGGGATCTTGGGCTCCACGTGGGTGGGCAGGAAGATGAGGGGCACAGCCAGAATGGCGAAGATCTCAAAGCCCACGGCGTGGCCGCCCACCACCAGGGCCAGAGGGTCCTCCAGGCTCCCGCCCCAGAGCGCCGGGAGATAGGACAGCACGTAGATCAGAGCCCCCAGCCAGGGCTTGTTCCGGCACAGGTAGAAAATCAGGGTCAGGATGACTCCCGTGTTGGCGTAGTCCGCGTTCAGGACGTTAATGGCCAGCACCCCAACCACAAACCACCACCACTTCCGGGATTTGATTCCGTAAATGGCCAGCAGGCTGAAAAACAGGGTGATGAAGATGTTCCAGTTGGTCAGATTTTCCCAGAAGTCGCGGGGGTGGAAGGCCAGCGCATAGAAGGGCTGGGAGATAACGGCGAAGATGGCCAGCCGCCCCAGGTACCGCCTGATGTCGTGGGTGTACATGAGCCCTACCGTCAGGCAGTAGCAGAAGATGGGGAAGGCCAGCCGTCCCACCCACCGGAAGGCCGGGTATCCGGGGAAAAAGACGGTGCCCACGTGGTCCACCACCATGCATAGGATGGCGACCAGCTTCAGGAAGTTGGTGTCCAGGTTGGTTTTCAGCCGGGGGGCCGATGTCTGTGCTTGTGTCTGTGTCTCTGCGTCCATGTCTCGTACTCCTTTGTATGGTCGTTCTTCACCGCAACCGCCCAGGGGGCTTGCGCCCCCGGGGGTTGGGCGAAAAACAAAAACGCCGTGCAGGGCAATGCCTACACAGCGTGAGAAGGGACCCTTCTTCATGCGACACCGCCGCCGGAACACCACAACAAAACCACCCTTTACAAGAAAGGCCGGACTATCGTATAATATTCCATGCGGTGCGGCCGGATGGCCGTTGTGTAGGTGGTATCAGCACCTGCGCAGGTTTCCGGGTGTTGGCCCACTCGGAAACTGCCGCATTTTCGTTTTTCACGACGATTATAGCAGGAAACGCCTGCTATTGCAAGAGGGAAAGCCGCTGCGGCCCATCGGGCCGGGGCGGCTTATCTCTTCGCATAACCCCGCCCCGGTCCGCAGATGCTAGGGCAGAAGGAGGCGGTCCAGGATGAGCTTGATTTTTTGCAGCGCCCCCTGCATCTACCAGCAGGAGGGCCAGTGCACCCTGGTGCGGGCGGCCTCTCCCGGCCCCCGCAACCCCCACGGGTGCCTCAATTTTGTCCCGGAGGTTCCCTGCTCACAGCAGGGCGGCCAGGGCCTCCCGGATGTTGCCCACCCGGATGAGCTCCAGCCCCTCGGGGACCGCCAGCTTGCCCTGGGTGCGCTTGGGGATCAGGCACTTGGTGAAGCCCAGCCGCCGCACCTCGGACAGCCGCTGGCCCAGGGCGCTCACCGACCGCAGCTCTCCGGTGAGGCCCACCTCCCCGATGGCGGTGAGGTCGGCGGGGACGGGGCGGTCCCGGAAGCTGGAGGCCATGGCCAGAATGGCGGCCAGGTCGGCGGCGGGCTCGTCCAGGGACAGGCCGCCGATGACGTTTAAATAGGCGTCGCAGCTGCCCAGCAGCAGCCCGCCCCGCTTCTCCAGCACCGCCAGCAGGAGGACCGCCCGGTTGTAGTCAAATCCGTTGCTCATCCGCCGGGGGTTGCCGAAGGCGCTGGGCACCACCAGGGCCTGGACCTCCGCCAGCACCGGCCGCACCCCCTCCATGACGCAGGCCACGCAGGTGCCCGGGGCGTTCTCCGGCCGGCCGGCCAGCATGGCCTCGGAGGGGTTGGGCACCTCGGCCAGACCGCCGTCCTCCATCTCAAACACGCCGATCTCGTTGGTGGCCCCGAAGCGGTTCTTGGCCGCCCGGAGGATGCGGTAGGCCATGTGCCGCTCTCCCTCGAAGTAGAGGACGCAGTCCACCATGTGCTCCAGCACCTTGGGCCCGGCGATGGAGCCCTCCTTGTTCACGTGGCCGATGACGAAGATGGTGAGCCCCTCCCCCTTGGCCAGCTGCATCAGGGCCATGGTGCACTCCTTCACCTGGCTGATGCTCCCGGGGGCGGCGGTCACGTCCCCGTGGTACAGGGTCTGGATGGAGTCCACGATGAGCACGTCGGGAGAGACGGCGTGCACCGCGTCGATGACGTTCTCCAGATTGGTCTCGGACAGGAGGGACAGCCCCTCCCCCCTCACCTGGAGCCGCTCGGCCCGCAGCTTAATCTGCCGCTCCGACTCCTCGCCGGAGACATAGAGGACCTTGGCGGTGCGGCACAGGTGGTCGCAGATCTGGAGCATGAGGGTGGACTTGCCGATGCCCGGCGCGCCCCCCACCAGCACCAGGGAGCCCCGCACCGCTCCGCCCCCCAGCACCCGGTCCAGCTCCCCCATGCCGGTGGGGAAGCGCAGCTCGTCGGTGGTCTCCACCTCCGCCATGGTCTTGGGGCGGTTCAGGGCCACTCCCAGGGCGCTCCCCCGGCTGGCGGACGGGGCCTTCTTGGGGGCCTTCTCCGCCGGGCGTTCCACCATAGTGTTCCACGCCCCGCAGGCGGGGCACCTCCCCTGCCACTTGGGGGTCTCGTTGCCGCACTCGGTACAGTAAAAAATGGTCTTGGCTTTCATGGGACGCTCCTTCTGTCGAAAAAGTGGCAAAGCCACTTTTTCGAGTTTGGCTGCACGAAATTTCGACCTCGATTTCTTACGAAATTGTCGGTCGAAATTTCGCGAGAAGTGTCATTTCCGAGGCACAGAAGGTGAATTGGCCGAAGGCCAAGAGAAGCCACCCTGGGGTGTGTCCTCGGAAATGACCGAATTAAATTTTATTCCGTCGTCTGCCTGCGCCCGCAGGCGCGTTTCGGAGCGCAACCGCCGCACAGCGGCGGCTCTTAGCGCGGAGATGACGACGGAACTCCTTGCAGGAGGGCTTTTTTTGAGAAGCTGAGGAGGCCGCCGGTCCTCCGGCGGCCTCTTATATCTCGCTATGGATGTAGATTAGTCCTGCTCCCAGTTGTGGTAGACGTTCTGAACGTCGTCGTTGTCCTCCAGGAACTCCAGGAGCTTCTCCATGTTCTTGATGTCCTCTTCGCTGGTGAGCTTCACGTAGTTCTGGGGGACCATCTGGACAGAGGCCTCCAGGAAGGTGTAGCCCTTCCCCTCCAGGCCGGCCACCACGTCGTTGAAGGCGTCGGGGCTGGTGTAGATCTCGAACACGTCGTCGTCAGCCTGCATGTCGTCGGCGCCGCACTCCAGAGCGTCCATCATCACGGTGTCCTCGTCCAGGTCCTCGGCGTCCAGGACGATGACGCCCTTCTTGTCAAAGGACCAGGACACGCAGCCGGTGGCGCCCAGGCCCTTACCGTACTTATCCAGCAGGTGGCGGACCTCCGGCGCGGTGCGGTTGCGGTTGTCGGTGAGGGCGTCCACGATGATGGCCACGCCGTTGGGGCCGTAGCCCTCGTACACCACGCTCTCGAAGCTGTCGGTGTTGCCCGCGCCCAGAGCCTTGTCGATGGTGCGCTTAATGTTGTCGTTGGGCATGTTGGCCGCCTTGGCCTTGGCGATGACGGTGGCCAGGCGGGAGTTATTGGCGGGATCGCCGCTGCCGCCGGTCTTGACGGCCACGATCATCTCACGGGCGATCTTGGTGAAAATCTGGGAGCGCTTGGCATCGGCCGCGCCCTTGGTCTTTTGTATGTTGTGCCACTTGGAATGTCCGGACATGGTTATCTTCCCTTCTGTGAATTTCGGATCAAAAGCGCCAATATTATATCACTCGCGCCGGGGTTTGACAACCCCACGGCTGGAAAAATGGCGGGAGTTTCTCCATACGGCCCCCCGGGCGAAAAAAATTCCCCGAAAAAAGAAAGATCCCCGTGGGTTTTCTCCCCCCGCATCGTATATAATGGCAGAGAAGAGAACAAGGGAGGTGACCGGCGTGGACCCAGCCCAATGGATGGCCCTGCTCCAGCAGGGGGACGAGGAGGCCCTGGAGAGGCTGCTGACCCACTACGACGGCATGCTCCGGTACATCGCCGGGGGTATTCTGGAAGACCCCCAGGACCGGGAGGACTGCCTGGCCCAGGTGCGCCTCAAGCTGTGGGAGAGCCGGGGCCAATATGACCCGGAGCGCTCCAGCCCGGCCACCTGGCTCACCGCCCTGTGCCGCAGCGCCGCCGTGGACCGCCTGCGGAAGGCCAAGCGACAGAACACCGGGGAGCTCTCCGAGACCCACCCGGACCCCGCCCCCGGCCCGGAGGAGCAGCTGCTCCAAAAGGAGCGGATTCAGGCCCTGGAGCGGGCGCTGAACGCCCTGTCCGCCCGGGACCGGAATCTGGTCTACCGGAAATACTACTACCTCCAGTCCACCGCCCGGATGGCCGCCGAGCTGGGCCTCACCGAGCGGGCGGTGGAGGGAAAGCTGTACCGCATCCGCAGAAAACTCCAGAAGCAGTTGGGAGGTGACGTCCTGTGAGTCCCAACGAATTTGACCGCTCTCTGATGGAGGACCTGTCCCAGCTCCCCCCCGCCCCCGGCGAGGTGTGGGACTACACCCCCTGGCGCTCCGCCATGACCAAAATTTTATGGGGCATGGGTCTGATTACGTTCCGATTCCATTTCTTCTACCTGGAGTATCTCCTCCCCCTGCTGGGAGCCGTCCTGCTGTACCTGGGCTACCGGACCCTGCGGCGGGAGAACCGCTGGTTCCGGCTGTGCTGGGGGCTGTCCGGCTTCTATCTCCTCTTCTGCGGGGGGACATACACCCTGAACGCCACCCCGCTCATGGCCCAAATCACCGCCGTCCCCGTACTGAATGTGGGGCTTGGCGTGCTGTCCAGCCTGCTCCACCTGGCTCTGCTGGCCGCCCTGCGTCAGGGCATCCGTGCTTCCTTTACCGCGGCGGAGCGCAGGCCCAAGGACTGGATCGGCCGGGCGTTCCTGTCCTATTTGGCCGCTCTTGGCATCGCGGTGTGGTCCACCCTGGTTCCCCTCACCGCCCAGCCAGAGGGCCCTATCTCCTTCGGCCCGGAGATCACCAACGAACCCCTGTATTACGCCCGGATCATCGCCACGGCGGCGTTGTTCATTCTGGTCCTGGTGTGCATCGGGAAGCAGCGCTCCGCCCTTACCGGCTTTGGCTATGCCGTCCGCACGGCCCCCGCCCGGCTGCCCGCTCCCGTCTTTCTGGGGCTGGTGATCCTGGTCCTGGCCGGGTCGGTCACCGCCGCTCTGTGGCTGTCCAGCCGGGCTCCCGCGCTGGAGGCCCAGCCCTTGTCCGCCGTTCATGCGGAGGAATATTCCTCGGTGCGGGCGCATCTGGTGGACCTGGGCATGGACGCCGACCTAGCCAATAGTTTGGACGAGACGGAGCTGGAGCGGTGCCGGGACGCCCTGGCCGTCTACGACCTGCCCCTCACCCACGCCTACGGAGAAAACACTTACAACCGGGAGGACGAGACAGGCCGGGCCGATGTGGAGTATGTGACCCTCCGCTCCTGGGCGGTTCAGCTGCCCGATGACCAGGTCCGCTACTACCTCACCTTCCGGTGGCTGCAAAATCCGGAGTACAACATCCGGGACGGTCTCACCGGAGACCCGTCCTCCTACGACCCCAGCTACGACTTCTCCGCCCGCATCCTCTGGGACCAGGACGGCCAGACCTGGTCTGCCGCCCCCACCGTCCACCTCGGGGGCGGCGAGACGCCGGAGGAGCTGCCCGACTGGGCCCTGGAGTGGTACGACTATGAGCTGGAGAATCTGGGACATCTGGCCTATATCCCCTGGTGCCAGTTCTCCTTCCCGGCAGACAGCGAAAACCGCTGGGGCTGGATGGCCTGGAGCCAGGACCTCACCGACCGGCAGGACCACAGCGACGATGCTGGAACCCTGTATTATCTATCTCTCCTTTTCTACCGCCACCAGGTCTCCTGGCTGCACTACCCCTACTACTCCTTCCCGCAGCTGCTCGCCAGCAGCTCCATTCCCCGCGACGGCGTGACCCAGACCTTCGGCGGCGTGTACGAACTGGTTCCGCCCTGAACACATCCCTTTACGCTCCCCGCCACGCGGCGGGGAGTTTTTTTGCGCTTTCCCTTTCCCTTCTCCGGGAAATTTGCTACAATAAAGAAAATCCAAGAAGAAAGAGGGATTGATGATGCGTACCATCCAAGCCGCCGCCCTCACCGACGCGGTGGCCAAGCTGTGCATCCAGGCCAACACCCATCTGCCCGAGGACATCGTGTCCGCCCTGGACGCCACCCGGCAGAACGAGCCCTGGCCGCTGGCCAAGGAGACCCTGGGGCTCCTGTGGGAAAACATGGAGCTGGCGGAGGAGAAAAACCTGCCCGTCTGCCAGGACACGGGCATGGCCTGCGTGTTTGTGGAGCTGGGCCAGGACGTGCACATTGAGGGGAATTTCGAGGAGGCCATCCACCAGGGGGTCCGGAAGGGCTACGGGGAGGGCTACCTGCGCAAGTCCATCGTGGGCGACCCCCTGCGCCGGGTGAACACCGAGGACAACACCCCCGCCGCCATCACCGTCCGGCTGGTACCCGGGGACGGGTGTAAGGTCACCGTGGCCCCAAAGGGCTTTGGGTCGGAAAACATGAGCCGTCTGGGGATGCTCAAGCCCGCCGACGGCGTGGAGGGCGTGAAGAAATTTGTGGTGGAGACGGTGAAGCTGGCCGGCTCCAACCCCTGCCCCCCCATCGTGCTGGGCATCGGCATCGGCGGCTCCTTCGACAAGGTGGCCTATCTGGCCAAACACGCCCTGCTCCGGCCCATCGACCAGAGAAATCCCGACCCCTTCTACGCCGATCTGGAGCGGGAGCTTTTGGACGAAATCAACGCTCTGGGCATCGGCCCCCAGGGCTTCGGCGGACAGACCACCTGCCTGGGGCTGTCCATCGAGACCGCCCCCACCCATGTGGCCGGCCTGCCCGTGGCGGTGAATGTGAGCTGCCATGTGACCCGCCGGGCCTCGGCGGAGCTGTAAGCAAGGAGGGAATGTCATGCAGTATAATCTCAAAACCCCCGTCACCCGGGAGGACCTGGCCCCGCTGAGGGCCGGGGACACCGTCCTGCTCTCGGGCACCGTCTACACCGCCCGGGACGCCGCCCACAAGCGGATGATGGAGCGGCTGGACGCGGGAGAGCCCCTCCCCTTCCCGGTGGAGGGCTCCGCCGTGTACTACGTGGGCCCCACCCCGGAGCGGCCGGGTGAGGTCATCGGCTCCGCCGGTCCCACCACCAGCGGCCGGATGGACGCCTACTCCCCCCGCCTGCTGGACCTGGGCCAGCTCGTCATGATCGGCAAGGGCAAGCGGAACCAGGCGGTGAAGGACGCGGTGGTCCGCAATGGCGGGGTTTACTTAGCCGCCCTGGGCGGCGCGGGGGCCCTGATGGCCGCCAGCGTGAAGGAGCTGGAGGTCATCTGCTGGGAGGACCTGGGCTGTGAGGCGGTGCGGAAGCTGGAGGTGGAGGACTTCCCCCTCACCGTCATCCTGGACTCCCACGGGGGAGATTTGTACGAGAGCGGCCCCGCCGCCTATCTGGCCAGCCGGGACCAGGGGTAACGGCCCGGCTCCATTCCAGTTCTGATGAGGAGGGATTTCCATGTTCACCTGCGCCCAGTGCGCCATCGAGGCCTGCCGGTCCGGGAAGCTGGACCAGATGCCCAAAAACTGTCCCATGCACGACCCCGCCTTCTTTGAGCAGGTCCTGGAGGAGTATTTCAAGCCGGAGAACCACGACTTCTTCGTGGCCAGCGCCGCGGTGGAGGCCATCGGGTACGGACAGTGGCCCCGCCTGCGGGAGGTGATGGAGTTCGCCCGCCGCATGGGCTACACCAAGCTGGGGCTGGCCTTCTGCGCCGGGCTCCACAAGGAGGCCGCCGTGGTGGACCGGATTTTCCGGAAAAACGGCTTTGAGGTGGTGTCCGTCATCTGCAAGACGGGCTCCATCCCCAAGGACAAGGCGGGGGTGCCCCAGCAGTTCCGGGTGCGCCCCGGCACCTATGAGGTCATGTGCAACCCCATCGCCCAGGCGGAGCTCCTGAACCGGGAGGGAACCCAGTTCAACGTGTGCCTGGGGCTGTGCGTGGGCCACGACTCCCTGTTCTACAAATACTCCAAGGCCCTGGTCACCACCCTGGTGGCCAAGGACCGGGTCACCGGCAACAACCCGGTCGCCGCCATCTACTGCGCCGACGGGTATCTGAAAAAACGGCTGGAGCTGGAGGAATAACGACAACCCCCCATCCGCGGTCAGCGGATGGGGGGTTTTAGATAGCCGAAAACTCTATTTCAATGATCTGGGGGTTTACTTGTGCTTATACGCACCCGTAGGCCTCCTGGTGGGTCTGAGAAATTTTTACCGGGATGCCCGGGAACTTCAGGGACAGGTACTGGACGATCTTGGGACAGACCACGTTTTCCGTGGCGTAGTGCCCCGCGTCCATAAGGGTGATCCCCAGAGCCTTAGCCTCCAGGAACTGGTCATACTTCACGTCGGCGGTGACGAAGGTGTCGCACCCGGCGGCTGCCGCGTCAGCCAGCATGGAGCCGCAGGAGCCTCCCCCCACGGCCACCCGCCGCACCGGCTTCCCGCCGTCGGCAAAGCGCACCCCGGCGGCGTGGAGCTTCTCCTTCACAAAGGCGGCGTACTCCCCGGCGGACAGGCTGTTGTTGGCGGAGACGTTCCCCACCCGGCCGATGCCGTAGGGCTGGCCGCTGCGGTCCACGCCGTCCTGGTGAAGCTGCTCCAGGTCGGTGAGTTCCAGGGCCTGGGCCAGGCACACGTTCACGCCCCCCTGGGCGGCGTCCAGGTTGGTGTGGGCGCAGATGGCGGCGATGCCCCGTTCCGCCAGGGCCAGCAGGGTCCGGCCGGTGGGGGTCTCGTCGGTGAGGCGCTTCACCGGGTGGAAGATCACCGGGTGGTGGGCCACGATCAGGTCGGCTCCCCACTCCGCCGCCTCGTCCACTACCGGCTCTGTGATGTCCAGGGAGACCAGGATTTTCCGGACCTCCCGCTCCCCCCGGCCCACCAGGAATCCGGCGTTGTCAAAGTCCATCTGGGTCTCAAAGGGGGCCCACTGGTCCATCTGTGCAAAAATGTCTCTTACCGTTGCCATCCGTCCCACTCCTTTTTCATGTCCTGCAGGCCGTCCCGTACCTGCTCCAGCTCCTGCTTCCGGGTCTCTCCCCTGCCCTCCCGGGCCAGGGACAGTCCGGCGATGGCCCGGTCCAGCTTGCGGATGAGGCCCTCCAGATAGGGGCCCCGCAGCGCGTCCCGGCTCTGCCGCCCCGCCCACAGCTCCGCCGGGGTGAGGGGGGCCATCTCCCCCGCCTGGACGGACATCACCACATAGATGGCGTCCTCCTCCCGGGCCAGGCGCTCCTCCTCAATCTGATAGCCGTTTTGGAACAGCCACTCCCGCAGGTCGGGCAGGGAGCTCATGGGCTGGAGCACCAGGGGCACGTTCCGCTCCCGCACCCAGGGGGCGGCCGCTAAAATCTGGGCGATGGTCTCGCCCCCCATGCCGGCGATGACAATGGCGTCGGTCTCCTCCGGGCGGATGCCCTTCAGGCCGTCGCACAGGCGGAAGCCCATCTTGTCCCGGCAGCCGTACTCCGCCGCCGTCTCTTTGGCACGGAGCAGAGGCCCGTGGCGCAGGTCGGCGGCGATGGCGTATGGAATTTTTCCCTCCAGCAGCAGGGCGGCGGGCAGATAGGCGTGGTCGGTGCCGATGTCCGCCAGCCGGGCCCCGGCGGGCACCAGGTCCGCCGCCGTGCGCAGGCGCGGGGTCAGTTCAAGGGTATGTCTCATAGTCTGTTCACCGTCTCTCCAGGCGGAAGATAAAAAACCGGGGCGGATTTCTCCGCCCCGGCTCAGGCTGTCGAAAAAGTCCAGGGACTTTCCCGACAGCCTGAAAAATGTCGTTACTTTCCCGCCGCCCAGCGGCGGAAAAGTCCTCGCTGCGCTCGCTGAACGCCTTGCCGTGCAAGGCATTCAGGGCATTCGATCCCACTCGAGGCGTGCTGCCGCCCCCTCGAGCTCCCCCGCCAAAACTCGGGCAGATTCGTCTTAACAGAGGGTTTTCTGCAAACTGGGCCGGGGCGGATTCCTCCGCCCCGGCCCGTTCTCGGTCTTACTCGCCGGCGGCGATCATCTCGTTGACCTTGGCCAGCAGGTCGTCCACTTCCACGCCGTGGACCATGCAGGCCTGCTCCACGGTCTCACCCCGGGAGGCGGGGCAGCCCAGGCAGTGCATGCCGATGTTCATGAACAGGGGCGCGGTCTGGGGGGCGATGGTCAGAATATCACCAATGATGGTGTCCTTTGTAATGGTCATGGGAATCTCCTCCATTCTTCTTGGGTTACGAGAGTAGTATAGCCGAACCTTCCTGCTTTTTCAATGGGAAATTGTAAAAAATATTATTTCCCACCGTATTTCCGCCGCACGTGCCGCCGCCCCAGGAAGAAAATCAGCAGGCCGCCCGCAATGGTCAGAAGCGGCGGCAGGAACAGAAGGAGGAAAGCAAACCACGACACCGGTATCACAACCACCATTCTATCACACACCCTCTCTCAAAATGAACTGGTCATACCGAGATCTAACAGCAGGAAATAAACCCGCTGGATTAGCTGCCAGCAGCCCCAGGCTGCCAGAATCAGTCCCAGCCAGTACCAGTGTGTGGCAAACCAGCCAGGCTTCTTCTGTTCCGGCTGCGGGGTCCCGCTCCCGCTGTCCTCAAAAGCATTGCCCAATAGTTCATCAACAGACACCCCCAGGGCCCGGGCCAGGGGGACCAATTTGTCCGTGTCAGGCAGGGCGGTATTCAGCTCCCACTTGCTCACCGCCTGGCGGGACACCCCCACCAGTTCGGCCAGCTGCTCCTGGGAGAGGCGGCGCTTTGTCCGCAGGCGTTGGATGGTTTCTCCAATGGTCATGGTCCGCTTCCCTCCTTTCTGCTGTTTATGCTACCAGATGGGCGGTTGCGCGGCCACCAGCCCGGGCTGGAATCTGCGCAACCGGCGGTTGCGCCCTTCCTTTTTCCAATCGTGCCGTGAAGGCAGACAAAAAGGGCGCCCGCTTGGGGCGCCCTTTGGATCAACTGGCAATCAGCCCTGCTGCTCGCGCATCTTGGCGAAGCACTCGCTGCAGTAGACGGGACGGTCGGACTTGGGCTCGAAAGGCACCCGAGCCTCGCCGCCGCAGGCAGCGCACACAGCGGTGAAATACTCACGGGGGCCGCGGGCGGCATTCTTACGGGCGTCACGGCAGGCCTTGCAGCGCTGGGGCTCGTTCTGGAAGCCGCGCTCGGCGTAGAACTCCTGCTCACCGGCGGTAAAGGTGAACTCGTTACCGCACTCTTTGCATACCAGGATCTTGTCTTCGTACATTTGGTTTCCCTCTCTTTGACTCGTTACCCAGAGGCGTTGTGCATGGGTGGTGTAATATTGCGATCAGCTCTCGCTGGATCCGCTGGAAGAAAAGTTCCGGGCCACCTTCCGGCGGATTCGCTGGACCGCGTTGTCCACCGCCTTGGGGGACCGGCCCACCCGCCGGGCGATCTCTCCGCAGGAGAGGCCGCTTAAATAGGGGGACAGGATGCTTGCTTCGAACTCAGATAACTGGCCCTTCAGAGCGTCCAGACGCTCTCTCAGTTCCTCCCTGCCAATGATGACATCTTCCGGGCTCTCTTCGCTGGAAAACAGGTACGCATTGGTTCCGTCAAAAAGAGGGGGTTCGAATGAGACGCTGTGATTTAAAGGGGAATGTTTGCTGCCCTGGGCGGCGCGCACCGCGCTGTACAGCCGGCTTCGGATGCAGATCTCTGCAAAGGTGCGGAAGGATGCGTCCCTCCCGCCCTCAAAGCTGCGGATGGCGGTGAGCAGTCCCAGCATGCCCTCCTGGAACAGGTCCTCGCTGTCCCCTCCCGCCAGAAACAGCGGGCGGGCGCAGGCGCGCACCAGGCGGCCGTAGCGGCGGACCAGCTCCTCCTCAGCGGCGGCGTTCCCCGCCCCTGCCAGAAGGCATATTTCCTCGTCCGGTAAGGACTGGAAATCCGGTATTGGCTCATTTTTATTCCGGTTGCTATCCATCATAAACAAAATGACTGGTTTTGTCAAGGGGTATCCGGAAATATTTTGTTCATATTTCCATATACTTTCCCGATTTTTCCAGTTTTATTCCTTTGCGAGACTGGGAATCATCTGTGCCAGCCGCTGGGCCGTCTGGCGGGCAACGTCCTCGGTCTTGGCCTCCACCATCACCCGCATGAGGGCCTCGGTGCCCGAGGGGCGCACCAGGATGCGGCCGCTTCCGGCGAGCTGCTCCTCCTCCGCCTTCACCGCGTCCCACAGCGCCTGACTGGCCATGACGGCCTTTTTCACATCGTTGTCGGCCACCGGCACATTGATGAGCACCTGGGGGTACCGGGCACAGGCCCCAAAGAGCTCGGAGGCCTTCTTGCCGCTCTCCTTCAGCAGAGAGAGCACCTGCAGAGCGGTGAGCTGGCCGTCGCCGGTGGTGGCATAGTCGGTAAAGATCATGTGCCCCGACTGCTCGCCGCCCAGAACGTAGCCCTGCTCCAGCATCCGCTCCAGCACGTTCCGGTCGCCCACGTCGGTGATCTCCAGCTTCAGGCCGTGCTCCTTGGCAAAGACGTGGAGGCCCAGGTTGGACATGACGGTGGCCACCACGGTGTCTCCGGGCAGCGCCCCTCTCCCCTTCCGGTCCAGGCCGCAGGCGGCCATGATCTGGTCGCCGTCAATGAGCACGCCGTTCTCGTCCACCGCCAGACAGCGGTCCGCGTCCCCGTCGAAGGCGATGCCGATGTCGTAGCCCCCCGCCTTCACCATGGCGGCCAGGCTGTCGATGTGGGTGGAGCCGCACTTGTCATTGATGTTCACCCCGTCCGGGTCGGCGTTGATCACATCGGTCTGGAGCTTGGGGAAGCGGTCGAACAGCCGGGCGGCGGTGGTGTAGGAGGCCCCGTTGGCGCAGTCCACCAGGATGCGCAGGCCGGCCAGGTCACTGGTGATGGTGGACTCCAGGTGGTCGATGTAGTCCAGGACGGCCTTCTCGGCCACATAGCTCACCTTGCCGATGTCCCCGCCGGTCTTCCGGCCCACGTCGTTGTGGCCGAAGAGGACCACGTCCTCGATCTTCTCCTCCAGCTCGTCGGAGAGCTTGTAGCCCTGGCCGTTGAAGATTTTAATGCCGTTGTGCTCAAAGGGGTTGTGGCTGGCGGAGATGACGATGCCGGCGTCCGCCTTCTCGTCCACCGTCACCCAGGCCACGCCGGGGGTGGGCAGAGTGCCCAGGTCCAGTACGTCCGCTCCCGCCGTGCACAATCCCGCAATCAGGGACCCCTTCAGCAGGTCGCCGGAGATGCGGGTGTCCTTGCCGATGGTCACCAGGGGTTTTTCTCCCGGCCTCTTGCCCTTGGCCAGGACCTGGGCCGCGGCCAGGCCCACCTTGTAGGCCAGGTCTGCGTCCAGTCCGGCGTTGACTACGCCGCGAATACCGTCGGTTCCGAATAATTTACCCATGGAAATACACCTCATTACTTGTTTGATTTTTTTGATTTCAAATAACCGTTTTTCGGTGGTTTGCTCAGTGTATGGAAACGTATGAAACTATGCCGCGGGGGGATTCCGCCGTCTGCGGACGGCGGGTTTCTTTCTGGATGTCCAGAAAGAAACCAATGGCCCAGGCCACCTTCTCTTGGCCCTTCGGGCCAATTCACCTTGAGAGACACCAGGGCGCAGCTCAGGATGAGCGCTCCGCGCTCATATTCGCTGCCCCTGGACCCCATTACGGGGGACGCCCTCCTGAGAGGTTGTGCAGGGTTTCCGGCGCGCAAAATCTGAGTGACTTGCCGCAATTCAATCCGGGCCCACTGGGGCCCTGCGTATGTAAAAATTTCAGGTTTTGCCATTCAACCACCGCGCCTGAGTTTGCCGAGCCAACGATCACGGTTCGCCGCTGGCCGCTTCCCGGACCGTTAGCTGGGATACCCAGGCGCAGAAGCGGAACCGCATCGCTGAAATTTTCCTCTCACCAGGGCCCAGTGGCCCGGGTGGAACCGCACCCAAGCACTCCTTTTTTGCGCGCCGGCCATAAGCGCCCACGCAAAGGAGAGTTTCCCCGTAAACAGGGGTCCGGGGAAAGGCGAATATGGACACGAAGTGTCCATCCTGAGCCGTCCCCGGCGGCGTTTTGGTGACTTTGCCGCCGCGGGCAAAGTCACTCGCCGCCCGCAGGCGGCGAAACTCCCC
>JABLTR010073798.1_pt1 | contig 15511 bp, 8 predicted proteins | sample 7160071 | NCBI WGS metagenome assembly JABLTR01 (sample SAMN14651230, study PRJNA627086) | human gut metagenome | isolation source: feces | host: Homo sapiens
AAAGGGTATGACACAGCTTGTGCAGACCATTTCAAAAGTAAAGAAGTATATCAATCCGGATATTAAGATAGACGGTATGCTGCTTACTTTGGTGGATAGCCGAACAAACCTTGCAAAGAGTACGGTGGAAGCACTCAGGGCAAACTTTGGTAATCAGATAAGAATGTATCGAACACAAATCCCGATTGCCGTAAAAGCCGCTGAAACTTCTTCTAAAGGCAAAAGCATTTATGCTTATGAGCCAAATAGCACAGTGTCTAAGGCATACGCTGAATTTACAAAGGAGGTGTTAGCCGATGGCAGGAAGAAAGAGCGACTTCACTCTCACGAAGCTCGATGATTTATTTACCACTCAGGCACAGAGAGATGAAGAACAGCTTTCAAAAATCCGAGATATTCCGTTAGAGCTGATTGATGATTTCCCAGACCATCCGTTTAAGGTCAGGGACGATGAAGATATGATGCAGCTTGTGGAGAGTGTCAAGGAAAGAGGGGTTATTACTCCGGCAACGGTAAGGCAGAAAGAGGACGGCAGATACGAACTTGTTTCAGGACACAGACGAAAGCGAGCTTGTGAACTGGCAGGATTTGAAACCTTGAGAAGTGAGATTGTAGACCTGAACAGAGATGAAGCGACCATTTTAATGGTTGAGAGTAATTTTCAGAGGTCAGAGATATTGCCGAGTGAAAAAGCCTTTGCGTATAAAATGCGTTTGGAAGCAATGAAAAGACAAGCAGGCAGACCAAGAAAAGAAAATGTGTCCCCAGTGGGGACGAATTTACGAACCGATGAACAAATTGCACAGGAAACAGGGGACAGCAGAAATCAGATACACCGATATGTGCGTCTGACAAACCTTGTTCCTGAACTGCTTGAATTTGTTGACGAGGGGCGTATTAAAATGCGTCCTGCCGTAGAGCTTTCCTATCTTGATGAAGATTGCCAGCGTGATGTGGTTGATGAAATCGACCTGAATGACGCTACCCCGTCACACGACCAGACAATCCGTATGCGAAAGTTATTCAACGAGGGCAACCTTACAACCGAAGCAATCCACGCTGTTATGTCTGAGGAAAAGCCGAACCAAAAGGAAAAAATCGTGTTGAGGGGTGACAGAGTAAGACAGCTTATCCCGAAAAACATTCCCGTCAGTCAGACGGAGGATTTTGTCTGCAAAGCATTGGAGCATTACAACAAGTTTTTGCGTAATCGTGCAGAACGTGACAGCAGATAGCCGGAGTTACAGTTCCCCTTTCTCACACTCTAACCCCTTAGTTATACTTCTACCTACCGAAAATGATATATATTATCTCACTTGAATATAACTATCTCAAAGTATATGTCTATCTCTAAGGGGCAATCGCACAGTATGAACGGACAGGAGGTGTATGGTAAAAGGAAAAATTAACGAAAAATCCGCATTTGTTTTTCGGCAGGTAAATCTTGTCGTAAGAGAAAATCCACAAAGGCACATCGTAGAGATACGGTGTGTTTTTCAATTTTTACAGGAGGAAACGCAATGATAAAGTCAAAATTCAAAAGAGTCACGTCGCTTTTCTTGGCGACCCTTATGTGTGTGACCACTTTTGCAGGCATTGGCTCGACAACAGCATATGCTGCTTCGGGAGAAAAAGCCGATGTTTATATGGTCGATTTCCCTCGTGATGGCGATGCTAATTACGATGGGGTATGGGGACACAGTAATTTGACCTTGAAAAATGGTTGGCATACCGGACGTTCCAATTTTACCAATCTTAAGGCTATTGGCTCATACTCAGGCAATGTTGCTTATTGTATTGAGCCGGGAATTTCGCTCAAGGTCGGTCAGACAATGAATAAGTATGACGAAAATTATTTTAATAACCTTGCATCCAATGGGGTTATTTCCGGAGATGAAATCCGTCTTTTTGTTGGTCGTATTTTACAGTATGGCTACCGTGGGACAATCTCGACATCTTGGAGGTCACAGAATGAAGTGGCAGCAAACAGCATTGCACAGGCTTATGCCACACAGCTTCTTATCTGGGAAACTGTTATCGGAGAGCGTGATGCGAACTTCAATCATGTAGCAGCCAGTGGTTGCAGCAATGTGAAAGATGTCATCAATGCAAAGCATCCGCTTCGCAATAAGATTTTCAGTTATTACAACAGTATGGTGCAGAGTGTACAGAACCATGCGACCATACCGAGCTTTTGTAATAAATCATCCGGTTCGGCAAAGACAATAGAACTTGAGTGGAACGGAAGTAAGTACACAACTACTCTGACAGACTCCAATAATGTGCTGTCCAAATATAATTTCAAGGCAAGTATCAGTGGAGTGAGCTTTTCAGTGAATGGTAACAAACTTACTGTTTCTATGGATACTGCACCGAGTAAGGAATTTACCATTACCGCAACGAAGAAAAATGCAGTCCGCAGAGGTGTGGTTGTATGGTCAGAGGGCAAACACGGTCAGAACTCCAGTGTGCAGGATGTTGTCAGCTATGCTCAGGAAGTAAGCGACAGTATCAACGGTTATGTGAAGATGAAAGTCAGCTACGGTTCTTGTCAGATTGTAAAGACCAGTGAGGACGGTAAAGTTGACGGTATTAACTTCACAATTACCGGAAACGGTATCAATCAGACAGTTACAACAGCTAATGGCGGTAAGTTCCAGATTGATAATCTTATGCCGGGTATCTATACTGTAACCGAGCAGGCATACGATAAGTACGAGCCGCAGGAAACACATAGAGTTACTGTTGTAGCAGGACAGATTGCAAAGGTCACTTTCAATAACAAATTGAAGCGTGGCGACCTTCAGGTAGTGAAGTCCTCAGAAGATAACCTTGTTGAAGGTGTGAAGTTCCATCTTTTCGGTACTTCTCTTTCCGGTGATGCTGTTGACCAGTATGCAGTTACAGACAAAAACGGTGTGGCAACTTTCAAAGATGTGCTTATCAGTGGTTCTGAACCATATACACTTGAAGAAGTAGACACAGCTATCCGTTATGTCGTACCGAAAAATCAGACTGTACCAGTGAAGTGGAAAGAAGTAACCACAAGAAACTTCAATAACATTTTGAAGAAATTTACTGTAACAGTCACAAAGAGCGACGCTGAGAAAGGCGAAGCACAGGGCAATGCCAAACTTTCGGGAGCAGTTTACGGTATCTATAAGGGCGAAACGCTTGTAGATAAGTATGTTACTGATGAAAACGGTCAGTTCACTACTAAAGAATATGTTTGTGATACCGACTGGGCAATCCGAGAAATCACACCGTCAGAGGGATATTTGCTTGATAAGACTATCCATGAAGTAGGTGCAGACCCGAAACTTTATGAGGTGGAACACAACCTTACTTCCAATGATGTAACCGAGCAGGTAATCAAAGGCAATGTGGCTATCATCAAACATACCGATGACGGAGAAACAAAGATTGAAACACCTGAAAAGGGTGCTTCCTTTGAGATTTATTTGAAATCTGCCGGAAGCTATGACGCAGCCAATAAAGACGAGAGAGATACCATTGTTTGCGATGAAAATGGCTTCGGTCAGACAAAAGATATGCCGTATGGTATTTATACCGTACACCAGACTTCCGGTTGGGAAGGCAGAGAGATGATGGATGATTTTGATGTGTTCATTTCACAGAACGCACAGACCTACCGTTATCTCATCAATAACCGTAACTTCGAGAGCTTTGTCAATGTAGTTAAGGTGGACGCAGAAATCGGAAAGAGTATTCCGTATGCAGGAGCAGGATTTAAGATTTACGACCCGCAGGGTAATCAGGTCAAAATGACCTTTACTTATCCGACACCGACCACGATTGATGTGTTCTATACCGATGCAAATGGTTCTCTTGTCACACCTGAGAAACTGGATTACGGCAAGGGGTATTCTATCGTAGAGGTACAAGCTCCATACGGATATGTACTTGATGATACTCCGGTATATTTTGATATTACCGAAGAAAATTCCACAGAGGAAGGCGGCGTAACTGTTGTGAAAGTCAATAAGCCGAATATGGCACAGAAAGGTACTATCACGGTTGAAAAGACCGGAGAAGTATTTAGTGGTGTCAATGTAAGTGGTTCTGAGGACAGTGATGTTATTTATCAGCCTGCTTATGAAGTGGCAGGACTTGAGGGTGCAGTTTATGAAGTCCGTGCTGCGGAAGATATTAGCACACCGGACGGTACACTCCGCTATTCAAAGGGCGAAGTGGTAGATACTATCACAACAAGCTCCGATGGATTTGTTAAGAGCAAAGAACTTTATCTCGGAAAATACGAGGTCAAGGAAATTACCGCACCTGATGGAATGGTAGTGAGTGGCGAAACACATACGGTTGAGCTTACTTATGCAGGTCAGAATATCTCTGTTACCGAAACTTCCACATCATTCTATAACGAAAGACAGAAAGTTCAGGTAAGCCTTGCAAAAGCCATTGAAAAGGATAAGACATTTGGTATTGGCGACAACGGAGAAATCAAAAACATCAGCTTTGGTCTTTATGCCGCAGAAGATATTGTATCTGCAAGCGGTACTGTTATTCCGGCTGATGGACTGATTGAGATTGTCAGCGTAAATGAAAATGGAACTGCTGTTATGAAGTCAGACCTTCCGTTTGGCAAATACTATGTCAAGGAGATTGCAACCGATGAGCATTATGTTCTCTCTGATACGAAATATCCGGTTATGTTTGAATATGCAGGTCAGGATACCGCAACAATTGAAATCAAAGTGAATGATGGAAAAGAAATCAAGAATGAACTTATCTATGGTTCTGTATCAGGTAAGAAGATTGACGAGAACGGAGAAGCACTTGAGGGTGCTGTTATCGGTATCTTCAAAGCCGAAGAAACAGAATTTACAAAGGATACTGCACTTATGACGACTACCTCTGCAAAAGACGGTAGTTTTTCTTTTGCAAAAGTTCCTTATGGCAAATGGATTGTAAGAGAAATCGAGCAGCCAAAGGGATTTGTTCTTGATGAAAAGGCGTATGAGGTCAATATCAGCAAAGCCGAGCAGGTAGTTGAAATTGAGATTGTCAATGAGTATGTTCACGGCAATATCAGACTCACGAAGGTGGACGCTGAATATCCAGATAACAAACTTACGGGTGCAACCTTTGAGGTATATAAGGACACCAATGAGAACGGAAAGATTGATGATGGCGATGAACTTATCGGAAATCTTGAAGAAACCGAAACCGGAATTTATGAGATGAAAGAGCTGCTTTACGGAAAATATATTGTCCGTGAAACAAAAGCACCAGAGGGCTTCCTGCTTGATAAGGGAGAATACTCTGTTTTCATTGAGAAAGACGAAACAACTTATTCCGTTGAGAATAAGGCTGGTGTTGGATTTATCAATGAAGCTATGCGTGGAACACTGAAAATCGTCAAGACATCTTCAGATGGTAAGGTTAAAGGTTTTGCGTTCAGAGTAACCGGAGCAAACGGTTATGATATGACATTTGAAACAGATAAGAACGGCGAAATTGTGATTGAGGGACTTCGTATTGGCGAATATACCGTATCCGAAGTGGCAAACAATGCCTCTGCCGCATATATCACACCTGCCGACCAGAATGTTACTATCAAACTTGATGAAACAGCCGTTGTAAAAATGCACAATGAGTTGAGGGATACTCCGAAAACAGGAGATGATACCAATATGAAACTTTGGTATGTCCTTGCCGGACTTTCTGCTGTCGGTATCGCCGTAACTTCTGTTGTTGCACACAAAAAGAAGAAAAAGGAGGGTAACGAGTAATGGAAGCAAAGACAATTATCGCTATCGCATTAGTCGCCGTTATTGTCGGCGGCTTTATCTTTCTTCAGGTTAAAAACCGTAAGAAGTAAGTAACAAGCGAACATTAACCAGTCGGGGCAGAGCGTAAAAAACTCTGTCCCTTTAATTTTTGGAGGAACATTATGAAACAACAGAAAACGGTGGAGAGCCGAGTGCTTGAAATCTTAAAGGAATGCCCGATGTCGAGGTATGATGATATGCTTCTCATTCTGCATTATTACAATCGGTACGGATATATACCTGCCGGAAATCTTCCGCTTGAGGATATTGTATTTAATTACCGAGCATACGGACTTCCTTGTTTTGAAACCATACGCAGGGCAAGGCAGAGAGTACAGTCCCTTTTTCCTGAGTATTCACGTAATCCGCAGAAAGAAGAACAGAGCGGCAGTATTTCTATTGTAATCAACATTAGCTAAGGAGGTATTTTCGTGAAAGACAAAGCAACTTTTCAGAATAAGGTCAAGGTGCTGAATAAACTCTTTGACTCCGGTTGTGATACGGAGAAAAAGTTGCAGCAGCTTGATATGGAAGCAATCCTGAAAATCCCGAATATCACGATTCCTGATATGGGTGTGATTATGGAGCTTCAGAAGAATACAAAGTCCGGTAAACTCTTTTCGTATTTGGGCGGCGGTTCTGATGAAGCAACAAAAATGAGAGGTAAGGAAAATGAAGCAACAGGAGAATAGAGCAGAGCCGCAGGAAAAGCAAATTCGATTTATAGACAGTCATTACAATTTGAAATTCTATATTCCCGATGGAGGGAAAATCAGGATTACTTTTCGTGATGGACACACAGCAGACAGAGTGTGCAAGTATATTGATGACTACCATTTGTATGTCGGAAATTGCTGCTATCATATATGCGAGTTTGCTGAAAAAATGGAGCTTAGTGGAAGTAAAGTTGAACCTGTCAATCAATCCGAACCGTCAAAAAACAAGACCAGAAACAGAGAAAAACAGCGATAAGGAGGTGCAAGAGTAATGGCACGAAAATATGACCTTATTTCTGAGCTTTACAACCGCACCTGCAAAACGGTTGTGTCAAATCCTCAGAACTGGCAGGCATTCTTGGCTTCGGCTTGCCGAAATTATAAGTTACGTTATGACGAACAGCTACTTGTATATGCACAGCGACCTGATGCAACAGCGGTTCTTGAGATAGAGCAGTGGAACAGAATTTTTGGCAGATGGGTCAACCGAGGTGCAAGAGGTATTGCTGTTTTTGCTGATGAAAACCGTTCACGGCAAAGACTGACACATTACTTTGATATTTCAGATACTCACGAAAGCAGATATTCAAGAACAGTCCCGATTTGGGATATGCGTCAGGAATACGAAGCTGATGTGATTGAAACATTGGAAAGCACTTTCGGAGAGATTGAGAATAAGAGCAGTCTTGCCGAAGCAATTATGGGAGCAGCAAGAAATGCGGCAGAGGATAATATCCCTGATTATCTGCAAGACCTTTACTATGCAACCGAGGGCAGTTCCTTTGAGAAAGTGGAAGAGGATATTGTGGCTTTCATTTATAAAAATGTCGTGACAAATAGTGTGGCATATATGATGATGTCAAGGCTTGGCGTTGATACGGACGGTTATTTTGAACTTGATGATTTCAGAGATGTTACTAACTTCAATACGCAGGAAACACTCAATGCACTTGGATTTGCTACCAGTGATATTGCAGAAATGGGATTGACGGAAATATCTAAAACAATTACTGCACTCAACCGTCAAAATCGCATAATTGTCGGTCAGGACAGAAATGAATACAATAAGGTTGAAAATAACGACGAAAGGAGTTTGGACAATGAACGAACTGACCTACACGATGGTGGGCGATTACAGCCTTCCGAACCTGAAACTCCCCCAGCAGTCGGAAGTGACGCTGGGCAGATACGCTCAGATGAGGAGAGAGTTTCTGAAGGAACATCACAGAGTCCTTTACTACAATCTCCTGACGAGGGGCGAACTGACACAGCACTTGGCGGAAGTGGAACAGAGAGCCAGCAAGATGGAGGAAACAATCCTGAGCCAGATGGCACAGAAAGAGGGAGTGACCGAACAGATGAAAGCGGAGGATATGATGAAATGGGTTCGTCTGATGAACTCCCTTCGCAGCTCGGCACAGGAAATCGTGAAAGCGGAAGTGATATTCGCTTAGAGTATTACGACAGAACGCACGAGGATAAAAGCCTTCCGTTCTTTGGACGTGATGAAGTAATCAATGAAATTCTCAGAACGACACCACATTTGTCAGCAAGTCTGGAAGAAATCAAAGATTATTATGAACGTAATCCTGATAACAAAGACCGCACAGAGTATGTAAAGAGTATTTTCAATAATGATTATACCGAACTTACTTTAGAGGATGGCAGGACAGTAGGGTACAAGACCTTTGAAAACGTTCTGCATTTGTGGGAGGGCAAATACGACAGCAGAACCGCACAGAGCTTTTATGATTGGGCTGTTATTGCCCGACATTTTGAAGCTATGCGATTACTGGGAGAATTAAGTGACAGCATAAAACCATTACCGTCAATGGACGGTCAGATGACATTCATATTAGACGGTCGGGCAGAGGAAAAGAAAACCTCTGCCTTTACTTTTTCTCAGGAGATTATCGACGCTGTTCTTGCGAATGGAAGCGGATTTTCTGAGGGAAAAATGCGTATCTATGAGCAGTTTGAAAAAAGCCTTTCTGCAAAAGAAAATGCCGACTTCTTGAAAAATGAATACGGTTGGGGCGGTTCTTATCCCGTCATAATCGGAGCAGGCATTGATGAGAGCCACGATGGAAAAGGTATTGCGATTACGAAAGGTATCGGTAAAGAGAAGCCACATATCACGCTTTCGTGGTCGCAGGTGGAGAAGCGTATCGGGGAACTTATCCGAATGGACAGATACTTAAATCCAAAGGAAAAAGAACACTATCCTCAGTGGCTCGAAAGCCAAGAGGAACGCAGAGCCAAAATCGAAGAAACGAAAAGAAACCGTGAGATACTCTCTAATGCACCACCGGAGCAGGAACTAGCCGAAAAAGAACCTGAAGAAGCGGAAATATCGCAAGATGTGAAATATGAATATCATCTTGGCGATAAGGTGTATATCGGTGCTTCTGAGTACGAAATCTTATCTGTTGATGATGAGAGAGTAATGCTCTATGACTATGATATGCCACTGTTCAATAAGGAATTTTCACGCACAGAGTTTGACAGAAAAGTGCGTGAGAATCCGATGAATGAGCATTTGATTGTAAAGGAAGAACCTGCCGAAGAAAGAAATGAAAAAGAGCCTGAGCCGGTAGTTCCCGCTTGGGAGCAGAAGAAAAAAGTCAAAGGTTTTGACTTGCACCCTGATGTGTCTATGGCAGAACGCCACACCTTTAATCTCAGAGAAAATGAGGTTGAAACAGTTGGTAAAAAGGAACGCTTCCGCAGAAATATTATGGCGATACAGCTTCTTAAAAAATGTCAGGAAGAAAACAGATTTGCCACTCCTGAAGAACAGATTATCTTATCAAAGTATGTCGGTTGGGGTGGGCTTTCAGAAGCCTTTGATGAAAATAATTCAGCGTGGGCAACGGAATATCTGGAACTTTCTTCGGTATTAACACCGGAGGAATATGCTTCGGCAAGAGAAAGCACATTGACTGCGTTCTACACGCCGCCTGAAGTTATCACAGCCATTTATAAGGCAATGGAGCAGATGGGCTTTCAGGAAGGCAACTTGTTAGAGCCGTCCTGCGGTATCGGTAATTTCATCGGTATGCTGCCGGACGCAATGCAGGACAGTAAGATTTATGGTGTGGAACTTGATACGATTTCCGCAGGGATTGCACAGCAGCTTTACCAGAAAACAACCATTGCGGCACAAGGATTTGAAGAAACCAATCTGCCGGACAGCTTCTTTGATGGAGTGGTTGGCAATGTGCCTTTTGGAGATTTTAAGGTGTTAGATAAAAGGTACGACAAGCATAAGTTCCTGATACACGATTACTTTTTTGCCAAGTCCCTTGATAAGTTAAGACCCGGCGGTGTGATGGCTCTTGTAACGAGCAAAGGCACAATGGATAAGGAAACTTTAGCAGTACGAAAGTATATTGCACAGAGAGCAGAGCTTCTTGGAGCAATTCGATTGCCGAATAATACCTTTAAGGGTAATGCAGGAACGGAAGTCGTTTCGGATATTCTTATCCTGCAAAAGCGTGACAGACTGATAGATATTGAGCCGGATTGGGTTCATCTTGATGCCGATGAGAACGGAATTAAGATGAACTCGTATTTTGTGCAGCACCCCGAAATGATACTTGGAGAAATGAAAATGGTATCGGGGCGTTTCGGTATGGAAGCAACTTGTGTGCCGTATGAAAATGCAGACCTTGCAGCACAACTTGATGAAGCAGTAGCAAACATTCACGGAGAAATCACGGAATATGAAGTCGAGGAAGAACTGGAGGAGGAAGATAATTCTATTCCGGCAGACCCGACAGTGAGAAACTTTTCCTATACAGTGGTGGACAATAAAATCTATTATCGTGAAAATTCCCGTATGACTCCGGTGGAAGTGTCGGCAACCGCAGAGAACCGAATTAAGGGTATGATTGCTATTAGAAATTCCGTCAGAACGCTGATTGAATTGCAGACAGAAGATTACCCTGACAGCGAAATCAAAGCGGAGCAGGAGCGATTAAACAGACTTTATGATACCTTTTCAGGTAAGTACGGACTCATTAACAGCCGTGCAAATACCTCTGCTTTTTCGCAGGACAGTTCATTCTCTTTGCTTTCCGCATTGGAGATAATCGGAGAGGACGGAGAACTGGAACGTAAGGCTGATATGTTTTCTAAGAGGACAATTAAGCCGCATACTCCGGTTACTTCTGTTGATACGGCAAGCGAAGCGTTGGCGGTATCTCTTGGAGAAAAAGCCACGATTGATATGGACTATATGATGGAGCTTTCCGGTAAATCGGAGAATGAAATCTTTGAGGACTTAAAGGGTGTTATCTTCCTAAACCCGCTTTATGAGTATGGAAATTCTTACGAACCGAAGTATCTGATGGCTGATGAATACCTTTCGGGTAATGTCAGGGAAAAGCTGAAGATTGCAAAGAACTCGGCAGAACTCTATCCGGAAGATTATAAGGTCAATGTAGAAGCACTTCAAAAGGTGCAGCCGAAAGACCTGACTGCAAGTGAAATTTCCGTGCGACTTGGTGCAACTTGGCTGCCACCGGACGATGTGCAGGAGTTTATCTTTCATTTGCTTGAAACACCACGCTATGCACAGTGGAATATCAAAGTTCACTTCTCTCCATTTACGAGTGAGTGGAATATTGAGGGCAAATCCTATGACAAAGGAAATGTAAGGGCATATAACACTTACGGAACTTCCCGCATCAATGCCTATAAGATTATTGAGGAAACGCTGAATTTAAAAGATGTGCGTATCTTTGATTATATCGAAGATGATGAAGGAAAGAAAAAGGCTGTCCTAAATAAAAAGGAAACAGCGATTGCTCAGTCGAAGCAGGAAATGATTAAGCAGGAATTTCAGGACTGGATATGGTCTGACCCTGAACGAAGGGAAAGGCTTTGCAAATCTTACAATGAGAAATTCAATAGCGTCAGACCTCGTGAGTATGATGGAAGTCATATCATCTTCAATGGTATGAATCCTGAAATTGAACTCAGGGAACATCAGAAAAATGCGGTTGCTCATATCCTTTACGGAGGAAATACACTTCTTGCACACGCAGTCGGAGCAGGAAAAACTTTTGAAATGGTAGCGGCAGCACAGGAGTCGAAAAGGCTTGGGCTTTGTAACAAGTCACTGTTTGTTGTACCAAATCACTTGACCGAACAATGGGCGGCTGAGTATTTGCAGCTCTATCCGGCGGCGAATATCCTTGTCGCAACAAAGAAAGATTTTGAAACCAAGAACCGTAAAAAGTTCTGCGGCAGGATTGCAACTGGAGATTATGACGCAGTTATCATCGGACATTCACAGTTTGAAAAAATCCCGATGTCCATTGAAAGACAGAGGGCAATCTTAGAACAGCAGCTTGAGGAGATAACCGGAGGAATTGCGGAACTCAAGCGAAACCGAGGGGAAAACTTCTCCATAAAGCAGCTTGAAAAGTCAAAGAAATCTATCAGGCAGAAACTTGATAAACTCAATGACCAGACGAAAAAAGATGATGTTGTAACCTTTGAGGAACTTGGTGTAGACAGACTTTTTGTTGATGAAAGCCATTATTACAAGAACCTTTATCTTTATACAAAAATGCGTAATGTGGGCGGTATCGCACAGACGGAAGCACAGAAATCTTCCGACCTCTTTATGAAGTGTCGTTACCTTGACGAGATTACCGGAGGACGAGGAACCGTATTTGCAACGGGTACACCTATCTCAAACAGTATGGTGGAACTCTATACGATACAGCGATATTTGCAGTACAACACGCTTGTGAAAAATGGGTTGCAGCACTTTGATGCCTGGGCTTCCACTTTCGGAGAAACCATTACGGCAGTGGAACTTACACCGGAAGGAACAGGATACAGAGCAAAGACAAGGTTCGCAAAATTCTATAACTTGCCGGAACTAATGGCGATGTTCAAGGAGATTGCGGACATTAAGACAGCAGATATGTTGAACCTGCCAGTACCGGAAGCAAAGTACCATAACATTGCAGTAAAGCCATCGGAAATGCAGAAGGAGATGGTTGCTTCCCTTGCAGAGAGAGCCGAGCAGGTGCGTGGCGGCGGTGTGGATTCAAGCGTAGATAATATGCTGAAAATCACGAATGACGGAAGAAGACTGGCTCTTGACCAGCGTATGCTAAACGATATGCTGCCTGATTTTGAGGGCAGTAAAATCAATGCCTGCGTCGATAACATCTATCGGATATGGAAAGAAAATGCCGACAAGAAATCGGCACAGCTTGTGTTTTGTGACCTTTCCACGCCGAAGAATGACGGCACATTTTCCGTCTATAACGACATCAGAAAGAAGCTGATTGAGAGAGGTATTCCTGAAAGTGAAGTGAAGTTCATACACGAAGCCGATACAGATATGAAGAAAAAAGAACTGTTTCAAAAGACCCGCAAGGGAGAAGTCAGGGTGCTTCTTGGCTCTACTCAGAAGATGGGAGCAGGAACGAATGTGCAGGATAAACTTATCGCACTTCACGATGTGGATTGTCCGTGGCGACCTTCAGATTTGGAGCAGCGTTCCGGTAGAATTGTCCGTCAGGGCAATGAAAATCCGAAGGTAGATATTTACCGTTATGTAACAGAGCAGACCTTTGATGCATACCTCTATCAGCTTGTGGAAGGTAAGCAGAAGTTCGCAAGTCAGATTATGACGAGCAAATCTCCGGTCAGGTCGGCAGAGGATATTGATGAAACCGCACTGTCCTATGCGGAGATAAAAATGCTTGCAACAGGTAATCCATATATCAAAGAAAAGATGGACTTAGACATTCAAGTACAGAAGCTAAAGATGTTAAAATCCAATTTCTTATCAGAGAAATACGGACTGGAGGATAAGGTCATCAAGTTCTATCCACAACAGATTGCTTACTTGAAATCCCGTGTAGAGGGACTTACAAAAGATGTTGAAACAGCAAAATTACACCCGAAACCGATAGACGAGCAGCCGCTTGGAATGATGGTATCGGGTGTTTCTTATTCCGAAAAAGTCGAAGCAGGTCAGGCAATCATCAATGCCTGCAAGTCAATGAACAGTCCTGATGCGATACCACTTGGCGAGTACCGTGGCTTTCAAATGGAACTGTATTTTGATACGGTTCAGCGTAATTATGTTGTGAAATTAAAAGGCGAAACAAGCAGAGATGTACCGCTTGGCGATGATTCTCACGGTAATATCGTGAGAATAGATAACGGCATTGAACGCTTTGAAGAAGCACTTGCTGATACGAAAAGCAGCCTTGAAAATATGGAAAAGCAGTTTGAAACAGCGAAGCAGGAAATCGAAAAGCCGTTTGCCAAAGAGGAAGAATTGAGGGCAAAAACTGCTCGACTTGATGAGCTGAATATCCTGCTCAATATGGATAAAAAGGAAAATGAGATTGTCGGCGGAGAGCCTGATGAGGGCGAAGCAGTCGGCGGCAGAAAGGAGAAATCGTATGAGAGATAAACAGGAAGGCGGTGGTCGATATGCCATTTATCGCACCTGAGTTAATCATTCAGGCGAAGCAGATGGACTTATTAACCTACCTGAGAAATTATGAACCGTATGAGCTGGTTAAGTTTTCAGGTAACACCTATTGCACCAGAACCCACGATAGTTTGAAGATTTCAAACGGGAAATGGATATGGTGGTCGAGAGGTATCGGTGGCAGGAGTGCTTTGGATTATCTGATTAAGGTTAAAGGTTACAGCTTCCTTGAAGCGGTGGAAACCATTATCGGACACACAGCGATTCAGGCTCCGGTCTATGAAAAGCCACAGCCAAAAGAGGAAAATAAACCACTTCTTCTCCCTGAAAAATGTGCTTCCAACAGAGTGATTACAGAGTATCTTTTCGGGAGAGGAATAGATTTTGAAATCATCAATTACTGTATCTCTAATGACCTTATCTTTGAGAGCCTGCCGTATCACAATGTTGTGTTTGTAGGCTATGACGAGAAGAAAGAACCGAAATATGCAGCCTACCGTTCCACGAATAAGCGTAGGATTATGGGCGATTGCAGTGGCAGTAAAAAAGATTATTCTTTTCGGCTTGGTAAGGAAAACTTGGAGGAAGTACACCTCTTTGAGTGTGCCATAGACCTGTTATCCTATGCCACGCTTGCGAAGCTGAACGGGCAGGATTGGAAAGAAATGAGCTTTGTTTCGCTGTCCGGGGTGTATTCTCCGGCAAAGAAAATTGAGGACAGTAAAGTGCCGATTGCACTGGAAAAGTATCTTGGCAGTAACCCATCTGTCAGGAAAATCCGTATCCATTTTGACAATGATATAGCGGGCAGAAAGGCAGCACAGACCTTAAAAACTATTCTGCCGGATAAGTATGAAATCGTTGATGAGCCACCAAAAGCAGGTAAGGACTTCAACGATTTTCTTTGTATGCGGATGGGAATTTACAATAAAAAAATACACGAAAGGAATGAAGAACGATGAATGATTCTAAGATTAAAGTTCTCTTGGTAGAACCGGAAAAGTACCCGAAGGAAATTGTAATCGACGACAGTCTGGAAGCAATGCAGGAGGTTGTCGGCGGGGATATTGAGGAATATATGCCCTTTGATGATGACGTTGCAATCATCTGTAATGAGGAAGGAAAGATGAGAGGACTTCCGCTTAATCGTGCTGTTTATGTGCAGGACAACGATAAGAAAGAGATGGTTGATATTATCTGCGGCAAGTTCTTTATCTGTTATGCACCGCCTGAGAGTGAGAGCTTTCAGAGCTTGCCGGACGATATGATGAAGAAGTATAAGGAACAGTTCAAGTATCCTGAACGCTTTTCTAAGGAAGTGGGCGGCAATATCGTGGCTGAACCTTTTAAGCCGAAATCAAAGGATTATGAGAGATAGTAGCCTGAGAACGGGGCAACCCAGAGGAGATGTTTAATCTTAGCGAGCAGACTGTTTTTACTCCTATCGGGTAAAAACAGTAAAAGCTCGTTAGGGGCTGCCCCTAATACCCCAATACAGGAAAGGATTTTGA
>JABLTR010073842.1_pt1 | contig 15504 bp, 16 predicted proteins | sample 7160071 | NCBI WGS metagenome assembly JABLTR01 (sample SAMN14651230, study PRJNA627086) | human gut metagenome | isolation source: feces | host: Homo sapiens
CGCCCGGCGGCGGCCAGCCCGCTCCCAAGGGGGCGCGCCCGGTCCGAACCGAACCCGGTGTCAGGAGCGGCCGGCTCCACTGAGAGCAGTCACTGAATCCTGACTTTTGAGCGGCAGGAGGGGAAAACGTAAGGTCAGAACAAAATGCCGGTAAAATTCAGCAGTTACAAGAGGGGATTTCAGAAGGCAGAACTATTGTGGCATTCACTGGCGCCGGATGCGGTACCGGGACAGAGGATCCGGACATAGCATTCTGTGGCAGGCCAATCTCTCGCCCAGCCGTTCTGTCCGATCTCCGGAAAACAGGTCAGGCAAAGACCGGCAGGGAACCCCTGCCGGTCTTGCACAAGAGAAACGAGGAAAATCTGGAGCCGCTGTTTACTGACCGTCGGTCACCCACACGTGGGAGAACAGGACGCCTGCGGCCTTGCCGCTGTAGAGACGGCTGTCCTCGGGGATGCCGGCCACCCGGCTGTTGCAGTACTCGGTGACGGTCTTGATGCCGGTCAGGTTGATGGCCCAGTGCTGCTCGGCATAGATCTGGTCAGCCTGCAGGGCCAAATCAGTCTGCTCATCCAGGGTGGTGACGGTCTGCATGCCGTTCACCAGGGCGGCATACTCCTCGTCGCCGTTCCACAGGGAGGAGGCCCAGCCGCCGTCCACGGTCTGGTTGATGGCTGCGGTGATGGAGTTGATGGCGCCGCAGCCAGTGGAGGCGGTGCAGCGGGGATCACTGGCGTCGGTGCCGATGGTCTTGGACTCCATGAAGTTGTCCACAGTCTCAAAGTTGCAGGTCACACCGATGGCCGCCCAGTACTCCTGGGCCAGGGTCCACAGGTCATAGTCGTTGTCGGTGCCGCACAGGACCACGGTGAACTCAAAGCCGTCGGGATAGCCGGCCTCGGCCAGCAGCTCCTTGGCCCGCTCGGGGTCATAGCTGTACTCGGCGATCAGTTCGTCGCTCCAGCTGTCCACGGTGCTCCACTCGGTGGTGTTGGGGTTCCACAGGGCGGAGAGCTGGACATCGCCGTCCAGGCCCAGATAGGCAGTGTGGACCTCTTCCAGGTTGATGGCCAGCTGCAGCGCCTGCCGGACCCGGATGTCGGTGAAGGGCTCGGTGTTGCACTTCAGGGCCAGGTACTCGGGCTGGGCCACGGGCATATCCAGGGTATAGTAGCTCATGCCGGAGGCGGCGATCTGGGCGGCCTCGGAGTCATTGATCAGATCAGCCCGATAGCCGAACCAGTCCAGGCTGCCGGAGGTGAACTGGGTGACGATATTGGTGGAGTCGGCGATGTACTGGAAGGTGATGGTGTCCAGATAGGGCAGCTTGTTCTCAGGATACCGCTCGTCGTAGTCGTAGTAGTTCTCGTTCTTGGTCAGCACCACCCGCTGGCCGGCCTCAAACTCGCTGATCATGTAGGGGCCGGTGCCGCAGGCATAGTGCCAGTCGGTCTTCTGCTCGTCGGTCAGGGTGTCCCACTCGGGGCCGCCGATCTTGACGAACTGGGTCATGAAGTTCTCCACGGTGACCTCGTCGCCGGAGGTGAGGTGGAACACCACGGTCAGGTCGTCGGGGGCCTCCACGCTGACCAGCATGGACAGCAGGCCCGCCCAGTTGGACTCGGTCTCCAGAGGAGTGTCATAGCCGGAGCCCAGGCCGCACAGCCGGTCATAGGTCCACTTGACGTCGCTGGCCACCAGCTGGCGGCCGCCGTAATAGTCATACTCCTCGTCCAGGGTCTGGAAATACACGTTGTCCTTCAGGGTGACGGTCAGGGTGGCCGCCTCCTCGTCCACCACCCAGGATTCGGCCAGCTGGCCCTTCAGGGCGGAGGTGGGCAGGTTGTCGCTGTTCATGGCGTAACCGGAGGTCTCGTCATAGGACCACAGGCCCTCGGAAAACAGGTTCCAGCACACGGTGTCGCCGATGGCCGGGTCGAAATAGGCGTCGATATCGCTGTTGTAATAGCAATTCAGGTTGCCGCCGTAGACCGGCTCCCCGCTGTCGGGCTGGGTCTCCGTCTCCGTCGAGGCATCCCCCTCCCCAGAGGTCGACGCGGCGGATCCGCCGCTGGAGGCGGACTGATTGCCGTTGCTGCCGTTGGAGCCGCAGCCCGCCAGAGCAGCCACCATGGCCAGCGCCAACAGCAGGGCCAGCAGCTTCTGATACTTTTTCATGTATTCTCCTCCTTGTCTGGCTTTTAGCGGAATGTGCTAAATTTCCGCTCCCTATGCTGCCATTTTACGCAAGAATACACAAAAAGTAAAATTGAGTTTCGTTATAAAGTTATAATCCATTTGTCATGGCTTTCTTTAGATGCTATGTCAATTTCGTTATGAGTGTATTCCGCTGCGGCATTCACGGCTCCTCTCCGAAGTAATCCCGCATGAAGGCAGCCATTTTCTCCCCCAACTGATTAAAATAGTCTTTGGTCATCTCATAAAATGCCTCGGAGCTGGGGCCGAGCACCTTGTCCGGGCGCCGGGCCAGCCCGGTAACCCAGGCGCACCGGGGCGTCTGAAGCCGGACCGCGCACAGCGAACGTCCCTCCCCGGTCCGCTCCCGGTGGGCCTCCTCCATCTGCATAAAGCGGTGGGCCGGCACAAAGCTGACCGCCCGGCGCAGGCCGGCAGAAAAGCCCATAATGGAACCGGCGGTGCTCTCCATGACGATATTGGGGGCAAATCCCGCCGTCTCGCAGCAGGCGTTGATCTTGTCCCGCAGGTCCCCGCTGTTTTCGCACATCATCTCCACCCCCCGCAGCTCGGTGAAGGGGACGGTCTTGCGGCCGAAGAAGGGGGAGTCCTCCCCCACCAGCATCAGAATTTCCTCGTCGGCGATGGGTTCCCACTCCACCCCCTTCTCCTGGAGGGGGAAGGTGGTCAGGGCGAAGTCCAGGGAGTTGCGCAGGAATGCCTCCCGAATCTGATCGTGGGTCATGACGGTATAGCGCACCCGCACCTCCGGATGCTTGCTGAAAAAATCCTCAGCCAGCATAAACAGGATGCTGTCGCAGGAGGCGGCCAGATGGATATGGTTGCTGCTGCGCTCACTGATATCCATCACCTGTTTTTTCCCCTTGTCCAACAGCTCAAACACCTGGTCCAGGGTATCCAAAAAGGCAGTGCCGCTGGCGTTCAGGCGGATTTTGCCCTTGACCCGGTCAAAAAGGGGAACTCCGGCGTAGTCCTCCACCCGGGTGATGATCTTGCTCAGGGCGGGCTGGGTGATGTGCAGCACCACCGCCGCGTTGCTGATGTGTTCCATCCGGGCCACGGTACGAAAGCAATCCAACTGATAGAGATCCATGTTTCCTCCTTTTCCGCAGGGCAGAGCTGAATTTGTCCATCAAATGCGGCCGGCGCGCCCCAAAAACAGCTGTTTTCAAGGCGCGCGGCCGATTGGCATCTGTCACTTCTGCCTTTATTCTAGCAGATCAAAGAGGAAAATGCCATCCCTTTTATCCCTGCCGCACCCGGTCCGGCTCAGTCCTCGTGGACCTTCAGCCCGGAGAAGGGGTTCTCGTCCGGGTCATACTCCCCCATCCGGGTGGCCGGGCCGGAGGGGACGGTGACGGCCCCGGTGGGGTCGGTGCGGCCGGGGGAATAGGTGTTCTCGTCGTCCAGGGTGGCGTAGGGCACCGGTGGGTGCACCGTGTCCTGCACCGGCTGGACAATGGAGTAGTCGGCGTGGAACAGCCCCGGCTCCGTCAGCATGGCCGGGCGGCCGCCCAGCTCGCCGATGTTCAGGTCCCGCTGCAGATAGTCCAGATACCGGTCGTGGGCCCAGTTGCCCTTGTCATAGTCTCCGGCGATGTCGGGGCACACCTGTTCGTGGAACCACTGCCACTTGCCGTCCACATAGGCGAACTCCGAGCCGTAGCGCTCCCACAGCCAGATGCCGCCCCGGCTCTTGCCGTCCATGCCGATGGGACCCATCAGGGTGCCCGGGGTCAGATAGGAGGCCCGGGCGCTCAGGCCGTCGTCGGCCACCTCGATCACGTCGCTGGCCAGGGCATGGCAGCCCCCGGCGCAGACCGACCGGAGGTCGTGGCCCTGGAGCTCGGGATAGTTCTCCATCATGGCCAGCTTGTCGGTGACCACCTGCTTATCCATATGATAGACGCTGTTCCAGTAGACCTCCTCAAAGCCCACCATCCGACCGAACTGGTGGGCCCAGGTGGTGTTGGGGGAGTCCAGCCACATCAGGTCCCACTCCTCCCGGGAGTAACCCGCGCCGTGGAGGTAGGCGTGGCGGGCCTTGTACTCCTCCACCGTCTGGCAGGCCTCGGCGTTGTGGATGCGCTGCTCCAGGCTCAAATTTCTGTTCATGGTCTCTCCACTCCTCTCTCAGCGGCGCTCCCGCTCATAGTAGGGCTTGCCCAGGTCGCCCCCGGGGCCGTAGCCGGTCTTGTCCTCATAAGAGGTGTAGGGCCGGGGCATATCCTGCCAGATGTACTCCCAGCCGAACAGCGGGTTGTACACCGTGCGCTCCACCGTGGGGGTGCCGTAATCCCGGGAGAGGGGGTCCTCGGCGTCGGGGCGGCGCACCGGCACGTCGGCGTAGGCGGTGCCCACCTCCACCGTGTGGTCGTGCTCCAGCACCAGGTGCCAGATCTTCCAGCTGTCGTCCTCCTTGACCAGATCCGCGTAGATCAGGCCGAATTCCAGATAGCTCTCCGCCGTGCCGTCGGGGCGGCCCACCGACTGATAGCCCAGCTGGTAGCCCTGGTAGCGGGCGGTCTTTCCGTCGTCGGCGATGTAGACCAGGGGGGTGGTGGAGGTGTGCATGGCGGAGGCCCCCAGGCCCAGGTTGGCCCGGCAGAGCTCCACCCCCTCGGCCTGCTGGTAGGGCTTCAGCCGCTCATAGAGCTGCTCCTCCCGCTCCGCCACATAGTGCCGGGCGATCTCGTCCATCCCCACATAGAAGCCGTTGTTGTAGCCCAGGGAGGCGGTGGCCTGGTGTTCGGGCCGGCTCACCCAGAGCTCGCTGAGCTCCCGGCGGCGCCAGTCGTTGGAGTAATAGATGCTGTGGCGGTTGATCAGCTGCACGCACTCCTCCCGGTCCCAGATCCGGTCGATGCGCTCTTCGTTGGTGTAGACCATAATCTGCTGTCTCCTCTCTCAAGCGTCCAGCCCGTAGCTGAAGGTGTGGGCAAAGGTGTCATAGGGTACGGGCACCTCCGGGGAGGGGGTGAAGGGCCGGTGGGCGGAATAGGTCTTGCGCAGCGGGGCGGCCACATTGGGCGCTGCCTCCCGGATGCCCTCCGCCCCGGCGAACTCGTCCCGGGGCTGGAAGGCGTGCTCCTCACCCACCCAGGGATAGCCGCAGGGCCGGTCGATCTCCCGCAGGTACTGCTGGTGCCAGATCTTCCACTCCCCCGCCTCCCGGACGAAGTCGATGGCCAGCCAGCTCCACTCCCAGTAGGCCGCCGGGCCGCCGGAGGTGAGCTTGGAGTAGGAGCCCCGGATCATCCACAGGCCCTTGGCGGTCTGGCCGTCTCCGGCCACCTCGATGACACCGGTGTCCACCGGCTTGTAGTCGATCATGCCCACGCCGTGGACCTCCCCGGCGCTCTTCTCCCCCAGCTCCTTGGGGAAGGCGGCCTGGATCATGGCGCTCTCGGCGGCGATGCGCTCCTCCTGGCCGGCGTAGTACTCCGCCACGGCGGAGCGGCCGGAGAACCAGCCCTCGTTCACCCCCAGGCAGATGTCCTCCCGGGCGCTCCAGTAGCGGGCGAGCATGCTGCGCTCCTCCTTGAGCACATAGTCGGTGGACATCCTGCCCACCAGGTTTTTGATCTCCCGGGTGTCCTCCCATCGGGAGAGCTTCTGTTCCGCGGTCAGTACCTGCGGCATACTTCTCACTCCTTATCTGACAATTTTGAGTTTGACTTTTCTGTTTTTCTCCGCCAATAAAGCAGCCCCAGCACCGTCCAGGCCAGCGGCAGCCCTACGCACAGCACCAGATATGGCACCGTGTAGGAGGCCAGACCGCCCAGCAGCAGCTTGTGGGGTGCCCGGAGAAACAAGCCCAGGGGAACCGCCGCCAGGGCGGCCAGTGACATCATCCCCCAGACCGCCGGGGCGGGTGGCCCCGGCGCCCTGCCTCGCCGCAGCAGGGCAAAGAGCAGCAGACCCATCTGGCACAGCAGCAGGATCAGCCAGCCCAGGAGCAGCCGCTGAACCGGCAGGGCGGCGGTGCGCTGAAATTCCGCCACGTCGGCCCCGGTCTCCTCCAGGCCCCTCAGCACCTCCAGGGTCAGCGACTCCGAGGCCAGGATCCGGCCCGCCGCTGCCCGGTAACAGGCCCACCAGCCCGCCAGGGCCAGCCCGGCACATCCCTGGAGCAGCAACAGATAGCCGCTGGAGCGGCGCCACCGTTTCACAGCGCCCGCTCTCCCCTTTCTCATCTCTCGCCCCTCCAGTCTGCAAAAGCCCCTGGGAAGTAAATAGTCCCTCCTCAGGCGGCGGGAAGCTGCGCTCCCCGCCGCCCAAAGCGGGATCGCTTCGGGTTCAGCCGGCCTTGACCTGAGTCTTGGTCTCCGGCTCGGTGTAATGGTATTTGATGGACATTTTCCGGGCGATCTTCTTCAGCTTGTTGGCGTTGTAGGTGCCCACGCCGCCCTTCAGCCGGGGATCCAACAGGTCCCGCACCGCGTCGCCGAACATGGTGGCGCCGAAGACCATCAGGGCGATGCACAGGCCGGGATAGACCGCCAGCATGGGCATCACGAACATGTTGGCCTTGCCCTGGTTGGTAATCATATAGCCCCAGGAGGGGGTGCCCGGATCCACGCCGTAGCCCAGGAAGTTCAGAGAGGCCTCCTGGAGGATGACACCGCCCAGAGAGCTGGCCGCGTTGGTGATGATGATGGGCAGAATATTGGGGATGACGTGTTTGAAGGTCTTCCACAGGGTGCCCGCGCCCAGCAGGGCGGAGTTTTTCACATAGCCGGAATCCTTCACCGAGATGGCCGCCGAGCGCATCATCCGGGAGCCGGTGATGCCGCCGGGAACCGACATGGCAAAGACCAGCTGGGGCAGGCCGTTGCCCAGCATGCTCATCAGGATGAGCAGGATCAGCATGGAGGGGACGCACTGGAAGGCATCCACGATCCGCTGCACCACCAGGTCAAACCAGCCGCCGATCACCGCGGACAGGGTACCGATGATGACCGAAATGCACACGCTGAGCAGGGTGCAGCAGATACCCAGAATGGCGGAGGTCCGGGCGCCGTAGATCAGATAGCTCAGCACATCCCGGCCCAGGTTGTCGGTGCCCAGCAGATGCTCGGCGGAGGGGCCCTGAAGCTTATCCAGGATGCTGGTCTGCATGACCCCGTTGACCATGGGGTAGGGCGCCAGCACGTCGGCAAAGACGGCGATCAGCAGGAAGGCCACCAGAATGGCCAGGCCCAGCAGGCCCAGGGGCTTCTTCTTGGCCAGCTGTTTGAAAAAGTTGTCCTGGTGGGGACGGGTACCGGGTCCGGGAGTGGGCCCTTTTCTCTTCTTTGTCATGAAAACCCCTCCTTTAATCCAGCGTGACCCGGGGATCAATCCACTTATAGGCCAGATCCACGATCAGGTTGATGCACATGACGAACAGGGAGAGCACCAGCACACAGCCCTGCACAATGGGGTAGTCCCGGGAGTTCAGCGCCGCCACCATGGCCTGGCCCAGGCCCGGGATATTGAAGATATTCTCCATGACCACGTTGCCGCCGATCATCATGGCGACAGAGCCGCCGATCATGGTGATAATGGGAATCATGGAGTTGCGGAACGCATACTTGAAGAGCACCCGGCGCTCGGGCACGCCCTTGGCCCAGGCGGTGCGGATGTAGTCCTGCCGCATCACTTCCAGGGTCATGGTGCGGATGGTCCGCATCTGGATGCCCGCCTGGCCGATGGCGGAGAGCAGGGCCGGCAGCAGGAACATGGACAGATTCTGTATCGGGTCCTCCCAAATGGGGACATAGGTCACCGTGGGCGCCCAGCCCCACCAGAGGTTGGGGTAGATCAGCACCAGGGTGGCAATCCAGAACACCGGCAGGGCGATCAGGATGGTGCTGATGACCCGGATGGTGTAGTCGGAGATGGAGTCCTGGCGGGCCGCGCAGAACAGGCCCAGGGGGATGGAGATCAGGTTGGTGATCACCAGGGACAGGATGCCCAGCTCCAGGGTGACGGGCAGCTTGTTGGCCAGGATGCTGTTGACGGTGGTATGGTCAAAGTAGGAATCGCCCAAATCGCCCCGGAGCACGTCGCCGATCCAGATAAAGAACTGCTGTACGGCGGGTTTATCCAGTCCAAGCAGCTGCCGGACATACTCTTCGTCCACATAGTTGCCGTTGGCGCTGAGCTTTTGCTGCAGGGTGGCCACGGCGTCCATGGGGATCATCCGCATCAGGACGAACACGATGACGCAGACCAGCAGGATGGTGGGAATCAGCAGGAGGACCCGCTTGACAAAGTATTTACCCATTTGCTCTCTCCTCCTCTCACGCGCCGGTCACCCGGTGGCAGGCCACCTGGTGGTTGTTGCCCACGTCCACCATGGGCGGCTCCTCGGTGCGGCACCGCTCGTCGGCATACTTGCAGCGGGTGCAGAAGTTGCAGCCCTTGGGCGGGTTGATGGGGGACGGAATCTCCCCCTCCAGCAGGATCCGCTCTCTGGCCCGGTCCACCACCGGGTCCGGAATCGGGGCCGCGGAGATCAGCGCCTGGGTATAGGGGTGCAGCGGGTGCTCATACAGCTCGTCGGAGTCGGTCATCTCCACAATCTTGCCCAGATACATGACCGCCACGTTGTTGGAGATGTAGCGCACCACCGACAGGTCGTGGCCGATGAACACATAGGTCAGGTTCATGTCCTGCTGCAGCTTCATCAGCAGGGTGACGATCTGGGCCTGAATGGACACGTCCAGGGCGGAGACCACCTCGTCGCAGACGATGAAGTTGGGCTGCAGCGCCAGGGCCCGGGCGATGGAGATCCGCTGCCGCTGGCCGCCGGAGAACTCGTGGGGATAGCGGAAGCGGAAATCCGGGTTGATGCCCACCAGCTCCAGCTGACGCACCACAAAGTCGTCCTGCTCGTGTTTGTCCCGGAGCAGCCGGTGAATCCTCAGTCCCTCGGACACCACGTCCATAATGTTCATCCGGGGATCCAGGGAGGCGAAGGGGTCCTGGGTGATCATCTGGATGTTCTTGCGCATGCGCTGCAGGGACCGGGAATTCAGATCCTGCATATCGTGGCCCTCATAGTACACATGGCCCCCGGTGGGGTTCAGGTTGCGCAGCAGGCAGTTGCCGATGGTGGACTTGCCGGAGCCCGATTCGCCCACAATGCCCAGGGTCTGGCCCCGCTTGATGTTGAAGGTGACCCCGTCCACCGCCTTGACTGCGCCCACCTGGCGCTTCAGCAGCCCCCGGGTCACCGGGAAGTGCATTTTCAGGTCCTGGACATACATGATGTCATTGGGCTTCAGCACCGCATCCAGCGGACGCTCCGGGGCGCCGGGCATATCAAACAGATTCAGTTCCGTGCTCATACGTGGAGCACCTCCTCCCGCTCTGCGTCCAGCTGATCCCGGTGGAAGCAGGCACAGTAGTGGCCCTCCCCGATCTCCTCCAGCTCCGGACGGCAGGAGGCGCACCGCTCATCTGCATATTTGCAGCGCAGATGGAAGGCGCAGCAGTTGGGGCCGATTTTAGACATATCCGGCGGCTCGCCCTCTATGGTGTGCAGGCCGTGGCTTCTGGGCAGATCCAGACGGGGCACCGCCCGGATCAGGCCCAGGGTATAGGGGTGGGCCGGATTGCGGAACACATCCATGACGCTGCCGTCCTCCACAATCTTGCCGCCGTACATGATCTTCACGCTGTCGGCATACCGGGCCACCACGCCCAGGTTGTGGGTAATCAGGATCAGGGCCATGTTGTGGTCCCGACGCAGCTTGTTCAGCTGCTCCAGCACCTGGGCCTGCACTGTCACATCCAGCGCCGTGGTGGGCTCGTCGGCGATGAGGATCTCCGGATTGCAGCTCATGGCCATGGCGATCATGGCCCGCTGCTGCATGCCGCCGGAGAACTCAAAGGGGTACTGCTTGACCCGCTCCTCGGCGTTGGGGATGCCCACCTCAGTGAGCAGCTCCACCGCCCGCTTCCAGGCGTCCTCTTTCTTGGTGTCGCTGTGGAGCATGATATTCTCCGCGATCTGGGCCCCGATGGTGGCCACCGGGTTCAGCGCCGCCGAGGGCTCCTGGAAGATCATGCTGATCTCCGAGCCCCGGATCTGGCGGTACTCCTCGTCATTCATCTGGAGCAGGTCCTGGCCTTTGAACAGCACCTGTCCCCCCATCACCAGCCCGGGGGGATAGGACACCAGCCGCAGGATGGACAGGGCACTCACCGTCTTGCCCGAGCCGGATTCGCCGATGATGGCCACGCACTCGCCCCGGTGGACTTTGTAGGACAGGTCGTCCACGGCCCGCAGCTCCCGGTCGTAGTTATAGAAATAGGTCTTTAAGTTCTTGACCTCCAGAACAACCTCTTGTTCCACTGTGTTCCCCTCTTTCTCTGTCGGTCTGACAGGCGGTCTCTGCTTATTTCACGGCAACTGCATCGCCCACGGCGATGTCCGGTGTGTGGGTCACGGAGCAGTAGTAGTTGGGTTCCTCATGGAAGCGGATGTACAAGCTGCGGGAGATGTCCGCATAGGTGAGCACCATGGACACCGCCACCGGGTTTACCGTCTCGCCGCTGAGAAAGACATCCTTCCCGGCGGGAATGGGGGGCATGGTGATCTGGTCGAACTTGGTCAGGTCAAAGCCGTGGGCGTCGGCGTGGGGCGCGTCGGTCATGGCCTTGACATAGACCTTGTCCCCCTCCTCTTCCACTTCAAAGAACATGCCGCAGGTGGGTTTTGCCGCGTCCAGGGGGAAGGGGGTGCTGGTCAGATGATACATGCCCCCGGGGCCGATCTCAAAATAGCAGACGGCGGGCTGCACCGCATAGGCCATGGCGGACAGGGCCCAGTTGGGCACATGGCCCCGCAGCTCCACAATGTCCGCCCCCTTGGCCCGCTGGCGGCACTCGGCCACCGCCTTCTGCAGGGCGGGCTGATTCCAGGCGTGGTCCCGCATGATGACCTTGCCGTCCTTCACCACGTCCACCAGCTCCAGGCCGTAGCGGTCGCCCATCTCCCTCAAATCGATAATGCAGCGCTTTTCCTCGCTCATCGCCTATTCCTCCTCTTAATTCTGAATGATTTGCCGCGCCGCCGGGGCGGCCCAGGGGGACCCTTGTCGCTTTTGTACAGAACCGCGGCCGGATTGCCCCTCTGGTTTGGATAAGTTTAGTATAAAAATCGTCGTCCAAGAAGTAAAATTGTGTTTCGTTATGGCCTGATGCCCAAACGGAATAGACCCCAAATCGGAGTGGGTTTACATCATTTAGATGTATATCTCCAGTTTTTCTCCCATTCCGGCGGCAATGACGTTTGGAACATATGTGCATTCCAAAGCGCTATTTTACATTCTTCTGCCCCGGTTTTTATAATACAAGTGATCCAAATGATCCTCAGACGCCGGCGCGCCGACGGCGGCGCGGCGCAATCAAAACAGTGCAAAACAGACCAAAATGGAAAGGAGCCATATCCATGGTGAAACAAGCGTACACCCCGCTTCAGCTGGCCCAGCGGTTCATCGACCAGCGGGAGATTCAGAACGTCATGGGCAAGTATGCCATGATGACCATGATCTGCAAACAGGCGGACATCACCGGCAAGCTCTGGGCCCAGAAGGCCGACAAACCCACCCTGGCCCGGAACAACGGCTGGTATGTGGGACTGGAGGCCATCCAGGGCTATTACCAGGCAGTCGCGGACAACCTGGCCGCCAAAGCCAGGCTGCTCAAGACCATCTTTCCCGCCCAGCTGGGTGGCAAGAGCGACCAGGAGGCCTTCGGCGCCGGCGAGCACTATCCCCGCCCCCTGACCTCCCCCCTGGTGGAGGTGGCCGCCGACGGCCAGACCGCCAAGGGCCTGTGGCAGGTCATGGGCGCCGACAACAGCGTGGGCGCCCGGGGCCCCCTGTCCACCTGGAACTGGGGCTATATCGCCGCCGACTTTGTGCTGGAGGACGACGAGTGGAAGATCTGGCACCTGCAGGAGTTCACCGAGCTGGACGCCCCGGTGGCCGCCAGCTGGGTCAAGGAGAACCCCTTCCCCACGCTGCCCGAGTTCGCCGCCCTGGCAGAGCTGTCGCTGCCCGCCCCCACGGTGCCCGCCCAGCTCTATGAGGTCTATTCCCCCCAGCGGGAGTACACCGCGCCCCCGCGGATGCCCGAGGCCTATGACACCTTTGCCAATACCTTCAGCTACGGCATGGAATGAGAGGAGGACGGAGCATATGAGACACTTTACTGAGGAAGAGCGCATTCGCCGGGTCTGGGACAAGGAGGAGGCCAAGGCCGTCCTGTGCCGCAATATGTACTACATGGCCGCCAACCAGCGCCAGACCGCCCTGGACACCCTGTGGGTGAAGGAGCCGGAGCACGCCAAGACCGCCTCCTACGGCAAAAACTGGGGCTATTACATCGGCATGGACGAGATCCGCCGCTACTATGTGGACAACAACCCCTTCGGCGCCAGGGGCACCATGAACTGCCACCCGGTGGCCACCATCCGGGTGGAGGAGGCCGAGGACGGGGAGACCATTCTCTGCCAGTGGTACAACGCCTCCTATGAGACCCGTATGGTCAACGGCGTGCTCACCCCCCTGTGGGTGTGCGAGAAGGGCAACGCCGACCTGGTGCGGGAGGCCGACGGCTGGAAGATCTGGCACTACTTTATCGGCACCGACCTGCAGACCGAGGCGGGCACCGCCTATGCCGACCAGGACGTCGACCTGCCCGACGCGGAAAATCCCATGGCGGTGGAGTTCGGCGAACCCACCCTGAAGATGGAGGCCTATATCACCCGCTACAACTACTACCCCTATCCCGCCATCCCCGAGCCCTACGAGACCTACCGCCCGGAGCTGGGCTGCGGGCCCGAGGGAAACCCCAACTATCAGGCGTAAGGAGGCGTTTGTGATGAACAAGAAGAATATGACCTTTTCCCACATGGTGGACGTGGCCGAGGCCTGCATCGAGGTGGAAAACCAGCAGTCCAAGCACGCCATCATGCACGCCGCCGGCCTGACCGAGGAGGAGCTGGACACCATGTGGGCCAAAGAGCGGGACGACTTCTGGTGGTCCCACAACTTCGGCGGCATGAACAGCCGGGCCGATGTGTACAAGGGCTGGGCCGGCGGCCTGGCCCAGAACGCCCACTACTACTACCGCCGGCTGCTGGCGGTCTATCCCGAGGTGGAGGGCAAGGAGCCCCGCACCCTGATGGAGTGCGCCGTACACATGCTGGGCTCCTCCATCATCGAGGTGGCCGACGACGGCATGAGCGCCCGGGGCAGCTGGTACACCCCCGGCGTCATCTTCTCCACCCTGAACCCCGATCAGAAGAAGGAGGGCATCTGGATCTGGGAGCGCTACGGCAACGACTTCGTCAAGGAGGGCGACGAGTGGCTCATCCTCTCCCAGCACGTCTGCAACGACTACGGCGGCGCCATGGACGTGGACAACTGGGCCCAGGTGGCCTATGAGCGCATGAGCGCGCCCCCCATGCCCCGGCCCCAGCCCGAGCCCGCCGACGACGGCTCCCTGCCCGGCGCCCCCTGGGCCCCGGTCCCCCTGTTCTTCGCCTCCTACAGCCCGGTGCAGACCCCCTAGAACGCCTGCCCCTGGCCCGCCCCCTATGCCACCTTCGACCGGGAACACACCTCCTACTGCGTCCCCTTCGCCGAGGGCGAGTACAGCATGGTGTATCCCATCCCGGAACATCCCATGCATTGACCTGTCAGCCACAAAACAAAAACCGCCCGCCCCCTCAGGGGCGGGCAGTTTACTTTTCCCGGCGTTTATGGTACAATTTCTCAGCAAAAGCCCCCGGGCCCTCCGGACCCGCGGCGGAGAAAAGCTATAGGGAGGAACCATATGAAAAAGAGTACCAAAACAATTCTGGGCGTGCTGGCCGTTGTGGTGGTGGCCGCCATCCTGCTGGTCGTCTACTTCGTCACCCGGCCCCAGGCCAGCGGAGGGGACAAGACCATCACGGTGGAGGTGGTTCACAGCGACGAAAGCTCTGAAACCTTTACCTACGACACCGACGCAGAATACCTGGGCGAGGTGCTGCAGGAAGAGGGGCTGGTAGAGGGCGAGCAGGGCGATTACGGCCTGTATATCACCGCGGTGGACGGCGAAGAGGCCGTTTACGAGGAGGACGGCGCCTACTGGGCCCTGTACCAGAACGGCGAGTACGCCATGCAGAGCGCCGATCTGACCCCCATCAACGACGGCGATCAGTTCTCTCTGGTCTACACCATCGGCTGAGTCCAGCGCTGCCCGGTTATAACAAAATCGGGCTATACCACTATACCCAACCGGCATTTCCGTTTCCTTCTGTTCCCAGTTATAATGGTATATATCACTGGGAACAGGAGGATTTTTTTATGCTGATCGAGTTTCACGGCCAGCTGGCCCTGGTCACCGGCGGGGCCGGGGGCATCGGCTACACCTGTGTCAAAACCCTGCTGGAGTCCGGGGCCCGGGTGGCCATTCTGGACGTCAACCAGGCCGCCCTGGACAGGGCAGCCGCCGAGCTCTCCCCTCTGGGAGAGGTGCGGGGTTATGCCATCGACCTGTCCGACGCGGACGCCATCGCCCCCACCGTGGCCAAGGTGCGCAGCGAGATGGGCGAGATCGCCGTACTGGTCCAGTGCGCCGGCCTGATGGGGGGCAAGCCCGGGCTGGAGGTCACCCAGGCCGACTGGGACCGGGCCATGAACGTCAACGCCCGGGGTCTGTTCTTTATGATGCAGCAGGTGGTGGAGCAGTCCATGGCCCGCCACGGCGGCAGCATCGTCAACTTCGCCTCTATGGCGGGCATCCGGGGCATGCATCCCCCCATGTGCTCCGCCTTCTACTCCGCCTCCAAGGGGGCGGTGGTAGCCGTCACCATGCAGGCCGCCGTGGAGTGGGCCTCCCTGGGGGTGCGGGTCAACTGCGTGGCCCCCGGCGGGGTGGAGACCCCGGCCATGCGGGAGATGGGCTTCCCCCCGGAGGTGGTGGACCCCATCCCCATGAAAAAGCTGAACCAGCCCGAGGACATCGCCAACTGCGTGGCCTTCCTGGCCAGCGACAAGGCCGCCACCATCACCGGCCAGACCGTCGTCATCGACGGCGGCGCCTCGGTGGTGGGCTATTGACCGAAAGGAGCGGAACACACTATGATCGTCCATATCTCCCTGTTTTTCCTGAAAGACCCCGGCACCGCCGGGGAGATGGTGGCCGCCCTGGAGCAGGTGCCCCGGGACAACCCGGCCATCTCCACCAGCCTGGTGGGCCGCAACCTGGTGGTGCTGCCCCCCATGCCCGGGGTGC
>JABLTR010073389.1_pt1 | contig 15476 bp, 10 predicted proteins | sample 7160071 | NCBI WGS metagenome assembly JABLTR01 (sample SAMN14651230, study PRJNA627086) | human gut metagenome | isolation source: feces | host: Homo sapiens
GCCCCCTCATCCGTCTGGCCTAGCGGCCAGCCACCTTTCCCTATCCCCTCTGTCGCTTCGCGACATCTCCCCTTGACAAGGGGAGTCGGCCCCCATGGGGAAGGCTGAAACAGGACGGGACGGCGAAACACCCCAATAAGCAAAAGACAAGGCGGGCGGCCCAGTGTGCCGCCCCTACAGAGAAAGAGCGGCGAAATACCCCCAAAAATTTTTTATAAAAAAGACCCCGCCGCCCGCAGGCGGCGAGGTCCCAAAGGGTTATCGCTCCGAAGGGGACTGCGTCCACTTCCACTCCCGCACCTCGGGCAGGTCCTGCCCGTAGGTGGTGATGTACTGCTTGTGTTCCACCAGCTTGTCCCGCATCTCCTGGAGCACGTAGGCGGCGGTGTTGCCCAGCTGGGGCAGGCGCTTCACCGTGTCGATGACCAGGCTGAAGCGGTCGATGTTGTTCTGCACCCGCATGTCGAAGGGGGTGGTCATGGTGCCCTCCTCCTTATAGCCCCGCACGTGCAGGTTCTTGTTGTGCCGGCGGTAGGTGAGCTCATGGACCAGGGTGGGGTAGCCGTGGAAGGCGAAGATGATGGGCTTGTCCTGGGTGAACAGGGCGTCGTAGTCCTCATCGGTGAGGCCGTGGGGGTGCTCCGTGTGGGGCTGGAGCTTCATCAGGTCCACCACGTTCACCACCCGGATCTTCAGATCGGGCAGGTATTTGCGCAGAATGGTGACGGCGGCCAGGGTCTCCAGGGTGGGGGTGTCCCCGCAGCAGGCCATGACCACGTCGGGCTCCACCCCCTGGTCGTTGGAGGCCCACTGCCAGATGCCGATGCCCTGAGTGCAGTGCTTCACCGCCTGGTCCATGGTGAGCCACTGGGGCCGGGGGTGCTTGGAGGCCACAATGACGTTGATATAGTTGCGGCTCTTCACGCAGTGGTCGAAGCAGGAGAGCAGGCAGTTGGCGTCCGGGGGCAGGTAGAGGCGCACCACGTCCGCCTTCTTGTTGGCCACGTGGTCCAGGAAGCCCGGGTCCTGGTTGTTGAACCCGTTGTGGTCCTGCTGCCACACGTTGGAGGAGAGCACGTAGTTGAGGGAGGCGATCTTCTGCCGCCAGGGGAGCTGGTTGCACACCTTCAGCCACTTGGCGTGCTGGGACACCATGGAGTCCACAATGCGGATGAAGGCCTCATAGCTGTTGAAGAAGCCGTGGCGGCCGGTGAGCAGATAGCCCTCCAGCCAGCCCTGGCACAGGTGCTCGGAGAGCATGGCGTCCATCACCCGCCCGTCGGGGGAGAGGTCCTGGTCGGTGCGGGGGTCGGCGGGGTCCATCCACCGGCGGCCGCTGGCCTGGAAGGCGGCGGACAGGCCGTTGGAGGCGGTCTCGTCGGGGCCGAACACCCGGAAATTCCGGGCCTCCTGATTCAGGCGCAGCAGGTCCCGCACATAATTTCCCAGCACGGCGGCGTCCTCCTCCTCCACCGCGCCGGGGCGGGGGACGGACACCGCATACTCCCGGAAGTCGGGGGTGCGCAGGTCCCGCAGAAGCAGCCCGCCGTTGGCGTGGGGATTGGCGCCCATGCGCCGGTCCCCCTGGGGGGCGAGGGCCTGGAGCTGGGGGATGAGGGCGCCGTTCTCGTCAAAGAGCTCCTCGGGGCGGTAGCTCCTCAGCCACCGCTCCAGCTCCTGGATGCGGCCGGGCTTGCCGTCGTGGACGGGAATGGGGATCTGGTGGGAGCGCCAGCTGCCCTCCACCGGCTGTCCGTCCACCTCCTTGGGGCCGGTCCAGCCCTTGGGGGAGCGGAAGACGATCATGGGCCACCGGGGCCGGGCGGCGTCGCCGGTGGTGCGGGCGTACTCCTGCACCCGCTGGATCTCCCGCACCGCCCAGTCCAGGGCGGCGGCCATCTTCTGGTGCATCTGCTCCGGCTCGTCCCCCTCCACAAAGCGGGGCTCCCAGCCGCAGCCCTTGAAGAACATCTCGGCCTCCTCCCGGGAGATGCGGGAGAAGATGGTGGGGTTGCCGATCTTGAAGCCGTTCAGATGGAGGATGGGCAGCACCGCCCCGTCGGTGATGGGGTTTAAAAACTTGTTGGAGTGCCAGGCGGCGGCCAGGGGGCCGGTCTCCGCCTCCCCGTCACCCACTACGCAGGCGGCAATCAGGTCCGGGTTGTCCATCACCGCCCCGAAGGCGTGGGCCAGGGAGTAGCCCAGCTCGCCCCCCTCGTTGATGGAGCCTGGGGTCTCGGGGGCGGTGTGGCTGGGGATGCCCCCGGGGAAGGCGAACTGGCGGAACAGCCGCTTCATGCCCGCCTCGTCCCGGCTGATGTTGGGGTAGACCTCGCTGTAGGAGCCGTCCAGGTAGTCCTGGGCCACGATGGCGTTGCCCCCGTGGCCGGGGCCGGACAGATAGATCATGTCCAGGTCATACTTGACGATGACCCGGTTCAGGTGGGTGTAGATGAAGTTCTGGCCGGGACAGGTGCCCCAGTAGCCCACGATGGTGCGCTTCAGGTGCTCCTCCTTCAGGGGCTCCCGGAGCAGGGGGTTGTCCAGCAGGTACAACTGGCAGGCGGACAGGTAGTTGGCCGCCCGCCACCAGGCGTCGATGGCCCGGACCTGCTCCTTGGTGAGGGGGTCCTTTTTGGACATCCGGGCCGGGGCCTTCTGGGCGGGCCGGACCGGGTCGGCAGCTTTGGGCATAGGTAGGTGCCTCCTTACAGTAGTCGTTTGCCATTAAGTATAGCGTAAAATCGAAAAATGTCAATTCAAGTCCGGCCCTGTCTGAAAAAACAGCGGGGCAGGGGCGCTACAAGCCGGATAAACGGCGCAGGGATGGAAAAAAGCGCCGGTGTAACCGAAAGAAGACGGCGGGAAAAGGCGGTTAAGGGCATCCCAAGGGCCAGGCATATCGGAGGGCTTATCCCCATATAGTATACGGAAATGACCGGCCCACAGGCCGAAGGAGGAATTCAAGTGGAAGACCGCAAAATCTACGAGGATATCGCGCTTCGGACCGAGGGCGACATCTACATCGGCGTGGTGGGGCCGGTGCGCACCGGGAAGTCCACCTTCATCAAGCGGTTCATGGAGACCATGGTCATCCCCAACATTGAAAACGTGTACCGCCGGGAGCGGGCCCGGGACGAGCTGCCCCAGAGCGGCTCCGGCCGGACCATTATGACGGCGGAGCCCAAGTTCGTCCCCGAGGAGGCGGTCACCGTCTCCATGGAGGGGGGCGGGGCCTTTCAGGTGCGGCTCATCGACTGCGTGGGGTACATGGTCACCGGGGCGGTGGGCCAGCTGGAGGGGGAGGAGGAGCGGATGGTGACCACCCCCTGGTTCGACCACGAGATCCCCATGTCCGAGGCGGCGGAGATCGGCACCCGGAAGGTGGTCTCGGAGCACTCCACCATCGCCATTGTGGTAACCACAGATGGCTCGATCGCCGACATCCCCCGGGAAAACTACCTGGAGGCGGAGGAGCGGGTGATCTCCGAGCTCAAAGAGCTGGGCAAGCCCTTCCTGGTGGTGCTCAACTCCGCCTACCCCAATTCCGACCGGGCCCGGGCCATCCGCGCCGACATCGCCCAGCGGTACCAGGTGACCTGCGTGGCCTGCAACTGCCTGGAGCTGGGGGAGGCGGACATCCACGACCTGCTCAAGCAGGTGCTTTACGAGTTCCCCCTGAAGGAGCTGGACCTGTTCCTGCCCCCCTGGGTGGACGCCCTGCCCCAGGAGCACCCCATCAAGGCCGCCCTGTACGAGGCCATCCGGGAGGGGGCGGACCGGCTCCACCGCATCCGGGACGTGGACGGGGCGGTGGGCTCCATGCGGGAGTGCGAGCAGGTGAGCGAGGCCCGGGTGACCGCCATCGACCTGGGCACCGGCCTGGCCTCCGCCGTGCTGGAGCTGCCCCGGTCCCTGTTCTACGAGACCCTGTCCCAGCAGTCGGGCTTCCAGGTCGGGGACGACGGGGACCTGATGGCCCTGCTCACCCAGCTGGCCCAGGTGAAGGCCAAGTACGACAAGGTGGCCGACGCCCTGAAGGAGGTGGAGGAGACCGGCTACGGTATCGTGGTGCCCTCCATCGACTCCCTGGTGCTGGAGGAGCCGGAGATCGTCAAGCAGGGGGGGAGGTACGGGGTCCGCCTGAAGGCCAGCGCCCCCTCCATCCACATGATCCGAGCCGACATCGAGACCGAGGTGTCCCCCATCGTGGGCAGCGAGAAGCAGAGCGAGGAGATGATCCACTACCTGCTCCAGGAGTTCGAGGGGGACACGGCGAAAATCTGGCAGTCCAACATCTTCGGCAAGTCCTTCCACGAGCTGGTGGGAGAGGACCTGAACGCCAAGGTGAAGCGCATGCCCGAGGACGCCCGGGAGAAGCTGCGGGAGACCCTCCAGCGGATCATCAACGAGGGCTCCGGGGGGCTCATCTGCATCATTTTATAGGGCCCGATTGGATCGGCAAAGCGCGACAAACGCCGGGATAGAACAAAAGTTCTATCCCGGCGCAGCTTATGAGACCTATTTTTATGCCCGCATGCACCGATATAGAACGATTGTTCTATATCGGTGTCTCTCCCCAAAGGGCTCAGCTCTGGCACAGGGCCCGCAGTTCCTCCAGCCGCAGCAGGCGCACCTCCCGGTAGCCCAGCTCCACCCAGCCCCGGCGGGCGAAGTCGTTGAGGGTGCGGCTCACCGTCACCCGGCTGGCGGAGATGGAGGCGGCCATCTCGTCCTGGGTGCTGTGGACGGTGGAGAGCCGGTCGGCCCCGGAGAGCAGAAACCGGGCCAGCCGCCAGGGCACCGGCCGGAAGGCCATGTCGTCCAGCTGCTCGGACAGCAGGCGCACCGTCCGGGCCAGGTACTGGAGCATGGACATGGCCAGCTCCGGGTCCCGGGCCACCGCCTGGGTGACCACCCCCCGGTCCATGGGCACCAGCTCGCAGGGGGTGAGGGCCACCGCCGAGGACACCCGGGGCAGCTGGTCGAAGAAGGAGGCCTCCCCAAAGAGGCTCCCCGCCTGGTACACGTTGAGCACCCGCTCCGCCCCGCCGTCGGACTGGATGAAGCTCTTCACCCGGCCCTTCTTTAAATAGTAGAAGCAGGTGGCCTCGGTGTTCTGCAAGTAAATGAGGTGGCCCGGGGAGCACCGCACCTCGGGCAGGGTCTCGGCAAAAACCTTCCAGGGGCCAAGTTCAAAGTTCTCCAAAGTTCATCCGTTCCTTTCGCAGGGGCGGCCTGCGGCCGCCCCTACATCATTGTTTCAATTGTATCACATGTAACATTCTTTTTCCACCGGTCCTGCTAAACTGTACCCAAGAAAAATGAGGAGGGATCATTCGCTATGGGAATGACAATGACCCAAAAGATTCTGGCCAAGCACGCCGGTCTGGACCACGTGGAGGTGGGCCAGCTCATCGAGGCCAAGGTGGACATGGTGCTGGGCAACGACATCACCACCCCGGTGGCCATCACCGAGTTTGAGAAGGCGGGCTTCACCCAGGTGTTTGACAAGGACAAGATCTCCATTGTCCTGGACCACTACACCCCCTGCAAGGACATCAAGTCCGCCGAGCTGTGCCTGCAGGCCCGGAACTTCGCCCACAAGCACGAGATCACCAACTTCTTCGACGTGGGCCAGATGGGTGTGGAGCACGCCCTCCTGCCCGAGAAGGGCCTGTGCGCCCCCGGTGAGATCATCGTGGGGGCCGACTCCCACACCTGTACCTACGGGGCGGTGGGGGCCTTCTCCACCGGCATCGGCTCCACCGACATGGCTGCCGCCATGGCCACCGGCCTGCTGTGGTTCAAGGTGCCCGCCGCCATTAAAGTCACGCTGAAGGGCAAGCTCCAGCCCTATGTCTCCGGCAAGGACGTGATCCTCCACCTGATCGGGGAGATCGGGGTGGACGGCGCCCTGTACCAGTCCCTGGAGTTCACCGGGGAGGGGGTGGCCTCTCTGTCCATGGACGACCGGTTCACCATCTCCAACATGGCCATCGAGGCCGGCGGCAAGAACGGCATCTTCCCCGTGGACGAGAAGACCATGGAGTACATCAGCGGCCGGGTGAACCGCCCCTGCGAGGCCTTCGAGGCCGACCCCGACGCGGTGTACGCCCGTGAGGTGGTCATCGACCTGGACAAGCTGGAGCCCACCGTGGCCATGCCCCACCTGCCCGAGAACACCAAGGTGGTGTCTGAGGTGGCCGGCCTGCCCATCAACCAGGTGGTCATCGGCTCCTGCACCAACGGCCGCATCAGCGACCTGCGGGCCGCCGCTCAGGTCCTCAAGGGCAGGAAGGTGGCCGGCGGCGTGCGGTGCATCGTCATCCCCGCCACCCAGGAGATCGTCCTCCAGGCCATGCAGGAGGGCCTCATTCAGACCTTCATCGAGGCGGGCTGCGCCGTCTCCACCCCCACCTGCGGCCCCTGCCTGGGCGGCCACATGGGCGTCATGGCCGAGGGGGAGCGCACCGTCTCCACCACCAACCGCAACTTCGTGGGCCGCATGGGCCACGTGACCTCCGAGGTCATCCTGGCCTCTCCCGCCGTGGCCGCCGCCTCCGCCGTGGCCGGCTGCGTGGCCGACCCGCGCGCGCTTTCTTGAAAGAAAGCGCGGCAAAGAACTTTGTGCGAAACTGCGTTTCGCCTCTGGGCTGACTGTAGGATCTCTTGAACTAGACAGCAGGGAGGACCTGCGTGACAGGACAAGATTATGTCACGCAGCGCACCAGGTTCTTTGAAATCCTGTATACGGGACCTGGGGCTTACGATCCCTGAGTGGTCCCAAAAGGACAGGGATAAAGTTCTTTTTGCTCCTTTTTCTTTCAAGAAAAAGGAGGAACAACTCAGAAAGGATTGACGAACCAATGAAGGTTTACAAATACGGCGCCAACGTGGACACCGACGTGATCATCCCCGCCCGGCACCTGAACGACCCGTCCCCGGCGGCTCTGGCCTCCCACTGCATGGAGGACATCGACCCCGACTTCGCCTCCACTGTGGAGGCGGGGGACATCGTGGTGGCCGGCCCCAACTTCGGCTGCGGCTCCAGCCGGGAGCACGCCCCCCTGGCCCTGAAGTCCTGCGGGGTGAAGTGCGTCATCGCCCCCTCCTTCGCCCGCATCTTCTACCGCAACGCCATCAACATCGGTTTCCCCATCGTGGAGTGCGCCCAGGCCGCCCAGGAGATCCAGGCCGGCGACCAGGTGGACGTGGACTTCTCTACCGGTGTGATCACCGATACCACCCAGGGCAAGACCTGGCAGGCCGCGCCCTTCCCCGAGTTCATCGACGGCATCATCAAGAGCGGCGGCCTGCTCAACTCCCTGAAGGCCCGGGGGGTGGCGAAATGAACTACAAAATTGCGCTCATTAAGGGCGACGGCATCGGCCCCGAGGTGGTGGGGGAGGCCGTCAAAGTCATGGAGGCGGTGGGCGAGAAGTTCGGCCACACCTTCACCTTTGAGGATATTTTGATGGGCGGCTGCGCCATTGACGCGGTAGGGAAGTCCTACCCCGACGGTACCGCCGAAAAGTGCAGGGCCTGCGACGCGGTGCTCCTGGGCGCGGTGGGCGGTCCCAAGTGGGGCCACTCCTCCGACCCGGAGAAGCGCCCCGAGACCGCCCTGCTGTCCATCCGCAAGGACCTGGGGCTGTACGCCAACCTGCGCCCCGCCGCCCTGCGGCCCGCCCTGGCCGACGCCTGCCCCCTGAAGAAGGAGACGGCGGAGAAGGGCATCGACCTGATGATGGTCCGAGAGCTCACCGGCGGCATCTACTTCGGCAAGAAGGAGCGCTACCAGACCGAGGACAGGGGAGAGGAGGCCGCCGACCGGATGGCCTACTCGGAAAAAGAGATCGAGCGCATCGGCCGCCGGGCCTTCGAGCTGGCCCGTCTCCGCCGGAAGAAGGTGTCCAGCGTGGACAAGGCCAACGTGCTGGAGACCTCCCGCCTGTGGCGCTCCGTCATGCACCGGCTGGCGGAGGAGTACAGCGACGTGCAGTACGAGGACGTGCTGGTGGACAACGCCGCCATGCAGCTGGTGAAGGACCCCAGCCAGTTCGACGTGGTGGTCACCGAGAACATGTTCGGGGACATCCTCTCCGACGAGGCCTCCATGATCACCGGCTCCATCGGCCTGCTGCCCTCCGCCTCTATTGGGGACACCGCCCCCGGCCTCTATGAGCCCATCCACGGCTCCGCCCCCGACATCGCCGGTCAGGACAAAGCCAACCCCATCGCCACCATTCTGTCCGTGGCCATGATGTTCCGCTACTCCTTCCACCTCTCCGCCGAGGCCGACGCGGTGGAGCAGGCCGTGGACGCCGTTCTGGCCCAGGGCTGGCGCACCCCAGACATCGCCGAGCCCGGCGTCACCCCCATCGGCACCCAGGAGATGGGGCGGCGCATCCGGGAAGCGCTGTAAGCATTTATCACTTTACAGAGATTCTGATTGCTGAAAAGGGCGGCCGAACGGCCGCCCTTTTTCGATTACTGCTCTGAATGTCCGGTCCAGAGCCCCGCCAGAATGTCCTTGAGCACCAAAAACGCGTCCAGCTCGCTGTATCCGTGGTCCGCGCTGAGCTTGCGCAGCAGCTCCCGCAGCGCCGGCGTGTACTGGTCCACGTCCACCTCCTTCCGGTAGGAGGCCAGCACCGGGTACTGCTCGGCCCACAGCTTGTTCCAGTCCACCTTCTGCTGGACCTCCTCGCTGGTGTTCCGCACCACCCGTTCCCGCTCCTGGACATCCAGGTCAAAGTCGATCAGCTCGTCCAGGGTCAGGCCGTACAGCATCGCCAGCCGCTTGGCCTGGCGGATATCCGGAAGGGTCTCGTCGGTCTCCCACTTGGAGACTGTCTGGCGGCTCACCCCCAATTTTTCCGCCACGGCCTCCTGGGACATTCCGCTCTGTTTTCTGCCTTGAAACAGGCTGCTGCCTAAACTCATGGTATCTGCCTCCTTTTTTCTTGACAGTGGAATTATATAGGAGTTCAGGGCAAAAAGCTACCAAGCGTTTTTTTCATTTCCGCCCGTCTTTTTAACACCGTGTGAATCCAAATTCCTATGCCAGGCGCTGCCGGGCAGGTGACAGCTGGAGTGCAACCGACGGGCCGGCCGGTGTCCGGCCCCTGCGAAATCAAGGAATAGCCTCTGTATCCGCCGCAGGGGCGGCTATCAGCCGCCCGCCCTGGAGATTTCCGCCACCGTAGGGGCGGCCACATGGGGCCGTCCGCAAGCCTTCCCCCTGGGGGGAAGGTGCCCCAGTGCGCACACTGGGGCGGATGAGGGGGCGAAACCCAGACCCGCCCGCCAGGTTTCAGACAAGGCCTCCGTAAAGCCGTAGGAGCGGCACGCCGGGCCGCCCGGGAACGGCCCGATGAGGGCATCGGGCCCTACGAAAAAAACGCAGCGGTTCCCCGTGTTCGCCGTTTCCCTGAGCCGCACTTGAGCCCGCCGCAACAAAGGCGCTGTCAAAGAGGGGAGTGCCAAGCTCTCGGCCACCACCAAATAAGCGGCAGCGAAAGACGAGGGAGAGGCGTTCGACTGAATCACCCGCGCCTTTGCGTCGACGGAAAAGCCCGCCTAACCTGTAAGACGGCGCGCCGAGTCGTCGCGCCCTACACGGGTTGGAAACCTGCCCCCTCATCCGTCACGGCTTCGCCGTGCCACCTTCCCCCCAAGGGGAAGGCTTTGGAGAGATGGCGGCGAAATCCCTCCCCAAACTTGATATGAACCCCGCAGCACCCATCCCTCCATTTTGCATTTTGCATGGAACCCATGATTCATTTTTGATGAAATTTAGCAAATCAAGGGTTGCAATTTGAATGGCCGGAGGATATACTATAACACAGTGTGAATCCGCAGGACAGGCCGGAACAGGACACAAGCGGCCCGATCCCGGAATGGCGGAATAAAGCAGGAAATCCTGCATAATTTCGCAAAGCAAGACCTATGATAGAATAGAATCCTGCAATTATGTTTAACGGAGGTAGAAGAGTATGAAAGAGTTGTCTAAGATCGCATTGGCCATTCAGCCCTCCACCACCCTGGCCATCGATTCCATGTTCAAGCAGATGAAGGCGGAGGGGCAGGACGTGGTGGGCTTCGGCGCCGGCGAGCCCGATTTCCCCACCCCGGACTACATCAAGGAGGCCGGCATTGAGGCGATCCGCAACAACGACACCAAGTACACTCCCTCCGTGGGTACCGTGGAGGTGCGCAAGGCGGTGTGCCAGCGCCTGAAGGAGGACTGCGGTATCGAGTACCAGCCCGCCGAGATTGCCGTCTCCAACGGCGCCAAGACCTGTGTGTACGCCTCTCTGCGGGCCCTGGTCAACCCCGGGGACGAGGTCATCCTGCCCGCGCCCTACTGGGTGAGCTACATCGAGCTCATTCAGATGGTGGGCGGCGTGCCCGTGGTGGTGAACGCCTCTGAGGCCGAGCACTTCAAGATCACCCCCGAGAAGCTGGCCGCCGCCATCACCCCCAAAACCAAGTGCATGATCCTGAACAACCCCTCCAACCCCACCGGCATGATGTATGACCGCCAGGAGCTGGAGGCCATCGCCAAGGTTTGCGTGGAGAAGGACATCTATGTGATCTCCGACGAGATCTACTACCGTCTGGCCTACGACGGACGGGAGTTCACCAGCCTGGCCGCCATCAGCCCCGAGATCAAGGAGCGCACCCTGATCGTCAACGGCGTGTCCAAGTCCTACGCCATGACCGGCTGGCGGATCGGCTATGTGGCCGCCCCCGCCCCCATCGCCAAGGTCATCGGCAACTACCTGGGCCACTGCACCGGCAACCCCTGCACCATCTCCCAGAAAGCGTCCGCCGTGGCGCTGTCCGCCTCTCAGGAGTCCGTGGACCAGATGAAGGCCGCCTTTGAGGAGCGCCGCAACTACATGGTGGAGCGCATGAACCAGATCGAGGGGGTCAGCTGCATCAAGCCCGAGGGCGCGTTCTATGTGATGATGAACATCTCCAAGCTGGTGGGCAAGGAGCTCTTCGGCCACGTGATCAAGGACGCCGACGACTTCGGCAACCTGTTCCTGAAGTACGGCAAGGTGGCCGTGGTGCCCGGCACCGGCTTCGGGGCCCCCGACTTTGTCCGCTGGTCCTACGCCACCTCCATGGAGAACATCAAGGAGGGCCTGGACCGCCTGGAGAAGTTCCTGAAGGGCGAGGCTGTGTAAGGTTTTTCTCCCTGTCACAAAAAGCGCCGCGTATGCGGCGCTTTTTTCTGTCCTCCGGCGCGTCGGGGAGAGGGGAGGCGAACCCTCCGGCATGGGGGCCGCCCGGCATAGCCGGCCTCCCAGGGGAGGAAAAACATGCCAAATGCAATTTACCTCGAAAAAAGGGGTTGTCATACGCCCTGGAAACAGGTAAAATAATCTTTACCATTTGTACAACGAGAGATGAGGGAGCAACATGAATCGGACGCTGGAACACATCCTGCCCAAGGTCCAAAAGCCCGCCCGGTACACAGGCGGAGAATATAACGCGGTGGTCAAGGACCGGAGGGCGGTGGACGTCCGGTACGCCCTGTGTTTCCCGGATACCTATGAGATCGGCATGTCCAACCTGGGCTGTCGGATCTTGTACGGCCTGATGAACCAGCAGGAGGGCGTGTGGTGCGAGCGGTGCTACGCCCCCTGGGGGGACATGGAGGAGGAGATGCGCCGGGAGGGCCTGCTCCTCTACGGCCTGGAGAGCGGGGACCCCATCTCCGACTTTGACATCATCGGATTTTCTCTGGGGTATGAGATGGCCTACTCCAACGTGCTGAACATGCTGGACCTGGCCGGACTGCCCCTGCGGTCTGAGGACCGGCCCGAGCTCACCCCGCTGATCGTGGCGGGTGGGACCTGCGCCTATAACCCGGAGCCCCTGGCCCCCTTCATCGACCTGTTCGTCCTGGGGGAGGGGGAGGACGTGACCCTGGAGTACATCCAGCTCTACCGCCAGGCCAAGGAGGAGTGCTGGTCCAAGGAGGAGTTCCTCCAGGAGGCCGCCCAGATCGAGGGCATCTACGTCCCCTCCTTCTACGAGCCCGTCTACAACGAGGACGGCACCCTGGCGGAGATGCGCATCAAGGAGGGCTCCGGCGCGCCGGAGACGGTGCGCAAGCGCATCGTGGAGGACATGGACAAGTCCTACTTCCCGGTCAAAACCATCATCCCCTCCACTGAGATCGTCCACGACCGGGTGATGCTGGAGCTGTTCCGGGGCTGCATCCGGGGCTGCCGCTTCTGTCAGGCGGGGTACACCTACCGCCCGGTGCGCAACCGGGACCCCAAGCTGCTCTCCCAGTACGGCAAGGCCGCCTGTGAGGACTCGGGCTATCAGGAGATGACCCTGTCCTCTCTGTCCTCCACCGACTACCCCTGTCTGCTGGAGCTGTGCGACGACCTGCTGGACTACTGCGCCCCCCGGGACATCGGGCTGTCTCTGCCCTCCCTGCGGGCGGACACCTTCTCCATGAACCTGATGGAGCGCCTCCAGCGGGTGCGCAAGGGCGGCCTCACCTTCGCCCCCGAGGCGGGGACCCAGCGGCTGCGGGACGCCATCAACAAGAACCTGCGGGAGGAGGACCTCCTCCAGTCGGTGCGCACCTGCTTCTCCGGCGGGTGGAACGGGGTGAAGCTCTACTTCATGCTGGGCCTGCCCACCGAGACCGACGAGGACGTGCTGGGCATCGCCGACCTGGCACGAAAGGTATATTTTGCCTGGAAGGAGTGCTCCCCCAACAAGGCCCGGGGGGTGCGGATCACCGTTTCCACCTCCTGGTTTGTCCCCAAGCCCCACACCGCCTTCCAGTGGGAGGCCCAGATCACCCGGGAGGAGTACCAGCGCCGGGTGGACCTGCTGCGGGACGCCCTGAAGCGGGACAAGTCCATCACCTACAACTGGCACGACCCGGAGACCAGTTACTTAGAGGCCGTCTTCTCCCGGGGAGACCGGCGGCTGGCCGACGTGCTGGAGTACGCCTGGCAGCACGGGGCCAAGATGGACTCCTGGAGCGAGTTTTTTGATTTCCAGCGGTGGATGGATGCCCTGAAGGCCTGTGGGGTGGACGGGGACTTCTACGCCCACCGGGAGCGGCCTCGGGACGAGGTGTTCCCCTGGTGCCGCATCGACCCCATGGTCACCCCCGCCTTCCTGTGGCGGGAGCGGGAGCAGTGCTATGCCTCCCAGACCACCCCGGACTGCCGCACCCGTTGCTCCGGCTGCGGGGCCAATCGACTGTTGAAGGGAGGGGTGTGCAATGGCTGACCGCCTGCTGTTTTCCAAAACCGGACGGGCCAAGTACATCTCCCATCTGGATTTGATGCGCACCTTCCAGCGGGCCTTTGCCCGGGCGAAAATCGCCATCAAGCACACCGAGGGGTTCCATCCCCACCCCTTTGTGTCCATCGCCCTGCCCCTGTCGGTGGGCTACTCCAGCCAGTGCGAAATTTTGGAGTTCGGCCTGCTGGAGGGCACGCCCTATGAGGCGGTGCCCGCCCGGCTCACCGCCGCCATGCCCGAGGGCATTGTGATCCACCAGTGCTACCCCGCCCAGCGCAAGCTCAAGGAGCTCACCTATCTCAACTACATTATGAACTTCGAGTACTCTGAGGGCCGCCCCCAGGAGACCGAGCCCGCCATGCAGGAGCTCCTCCGCCGGGACAGCCTGGTCATCCAGAAGAAGAGCAACAAGTCCAAGAAGGGCTACACCGAGGTGGACCTGATCCCCCTCATCCGCAGCTTCAACCTGGAGTGCCAGAGCGACACCCTCACCCTGGACGCGGTGGTCCAGGCCCAGAACCCGGGCCTCAACCCGGAGCTCATCCGCGCCGCCTTCTGTCAATCCTATCCCGACCTGACCCCCGATTTCGTCACCTTCCACCGGCGGGAGGTGCTGGACGGGGAGGGGAAGGTGTTTCGATAATCTCTTTTGTCCCTCTGGGCGGCCCGTCGGGCCGCCCTTCTTTTTTATATCATTTAGATAAGAGCTGGTCCGATAGAGCGTGGACAAGTCCCCGCCGCCCGCTCTTTTTAAGCCTTCCCCTTGGGGGCCGACTCCCCTTGTCAAGGGGAGATGTCGCGCAGCGACAGAGGGGATAGGGAAAGGTGCCCCAGTGCGCACACTGAGGCGGATGAGGGGGAAGTCCGAGGAACAAGCATCGTTAGAAGAACTCTGTAGGGCGGGGGATCGCCCCCACCGCCCTATTTTCCGGGGTTTCGCCCTGCGGGGCGAGTTCCTTTTCCACGTGGAAAAGGAACCAAAAGACGCTAGGGGGTCGGCTCAGGATGGACACTCCGTGTCCATATTCGCCCACCCCCTAGAACCCCCGTTACGAGGGACGCGTACCTGTCGCGGGAAGCAGAATTTCCGGCGCGCAAAATCTGAGTGGCTTTTATCATTTCATTCCGGGCCACCGGGCCCTGGCTTTCCAAAAATTGAAGCTGGTGCGATTCCACATCGGCGCCTGGCTTTGCCGAGCAGGTGGCGGCTGGTGCTGAGCCGTAGGGCGCGGCCTCCCGGACGCGCCGCATAAATCTGCGGGCCGGCCAGTGTCCGGCCCCTACGCGAAAAACGCAATCGCCTCTTTATTCGCCGTAGGGGCGGCCACATGGGGCCGCCCGCAATGGAGGGTTCTCCGTTTGTAGGGCGCGGCCTCCTGGACGCGCCGCGTACATCTGCGGGCCGGCCAGTGTCCGGCCCCTACGCAAAAAACGTACCCGCCTCTTTATTTGCCGTAGGGGCGGGTGTCCTCACCCGCCCGACAGGTTTCAGGCAAGTGGGGGTAGGAGTGACCCTCGCGGTCGCCCGTGCCGGATGCAGAATCAGATTTCGGTTCCCATCGTAGGGGCGGCACACCGGGCCGCCCGAGAACGGCCCGATGAGGGCATCGGGCCCTACGAGAAAAACGCAGCGTTGCCCGTGTTCGCTGTTTCCATGAGCCGTACTTGAGCCCCACCGCAACAAAGGTGCTTTCAAATAGGGGAGTGCCAGGCTCTCGATCACTGCCTGGTCAGCGGCAGCGAAAGACGAGGGAAAAGCAGTCAGTTGAGCCACTCGCGCCTTTGCAGCTATGGTTAAACCTGCCTAATTGGAGCTCTCGTAAAACGGGGGTCCAGGGGGCCGACTCCCCTTGTCAAGGGGAGATGGCTGAAGGCCAGAGGGGATAGGGATGGGCGGCATGGAGGCAGGGGCGGCGCAGCCGTTTCTGCCGATTGCGCCCACCCCGTGGCGCTTCTCAGGGTGAATTGGCCCGCAGGGCCAAGAGAAGGTGGCCTGGGCCATTGGTTTCTTTCTGGGCGTCCAGAAAGAAGCTCGCCGCCGGGGCGGCGAAATACCCCCGTGACAGACACAGGAACTCTATCGTTGCCCCCTCATCCGTCTGGCCTAGCGGCCAGCCACCTTTCCCTATCCCCTCTGTCGCTTCGCGACATCTCCCCTTGACAAGGGGAGTCGGCCCCCA
>JABLTR010014464.1_pt1 | contig 15389 bp, 12 predicted proteins | sample 7160071 | NCBI WGS metagenome assembly JABLTR01 (sample SAMN14651230, study PRJNA627086) | human gut metagenome | isolation source: feces | host: Homo sapiens
TCTACCGTCACCTCGGGATATTTGTTGCGTGCCATACTTTCCTTCCTTTCCTGTCACCAGCCGAAGGCTGATGACCTGCGCGCACATCAGTGCGCTTCCTCTTTTCCTGTCACCGGCCCAAGGCTGATGACCTCACCTCTTCATTTACATACATACTTTCGGTATGTTTAGATTGTAACAGCTGTTAAATGAACTGTCAAGATACATACCAAAAGAATCTATTTGAATATTACTATCCTGCACCTTTAAATTAGTTCAATCGCTCATCTACGATAGACTTAATAAAATCACTTTTTATCTTTTCTATCTTATATTTTTTTATTACCTCTTTTACAGTTTGCATATTCTCAACCGAAATCGGCAAAATTTCAATTTTAAAGGTAAGGATTATCACATCCGTATTGTCGGTGCAGATATTTATCCGCAGGGATTTGCCGCTATCGTCAACAACTTATCTGATTTTTCGGGTGTAAATATGCTCTGCGATATCGGAAACGGCACGATGAACATTATGTTCGTCAACGACAAAAACCCAAATCCCCGCCGCTGTTTTACCGAGAAATTCGGAACGCACCAGTGTATGCTTCAAATCTGTGAGAATCTGATGAGAATTCATCACGCAGAGCCACCCGAAGAAATGATTACCCGTGTGCTTCGTTTCGGAACAGCGGATATTGACGGTGACTATCTGAAAACAATCACCGACACCGCAAAAGAGTATGTAGAAGGCATTTTCCGCAGGCTCCGGGAACACGGTTATGACTCAAAGCTGATGAAGCTTTATGTAGTCGGCGGCGGTGCGTTATGAGTATCAAGCGAATGAGCCTGCGGTTTAACTTGGATAACGAAACTGACCGCAGTGCTTGGGAACATTTGAAAATGTACGGATTCTAAGAACAAGGCGATTATTACTGCCGTCAATCAGTTTTATGAGTCGCACACGGAAATTGCAGAGACGCTTCCGCTTGGCAGAACACCGGCTATCTCGGTATCCCTGAGATTGAAGAAGGAGCAACGCTAACACTCACCTTTGAGAGAGAAAAGAACGGCATTTCCTATTTGAGAAAGGTTGAGAGAAACGAAGGACAGTAATACGTGTCTCATACTGTAACAAGCAGGGAACTTGTACGGCAAGTTCCAACTCAAAATCGGCTGTTTAGCCGATTTACTCTTTAGGGGCTGCCGCCCCTAACACCCCGTTTTGATTTACGAATAAAATCTGAACTTTTGGAAACGTTATTGACATAATGCACTCATTGGGTGTATTGTATTGGTGAGGTGATAATGATGATGAATATTCGTGAAATGAGAACTCGGTTAGGCGACACCCAAAGCGAATTTGCCGCACGATATAATATTCCATTTCGTACCGTTCAGAATTGGGAAGCAGGCGTGCGTAAGCCGCCGGAATATATTATAAATCTGTTGGAAAGCCGTACACGGGCAGACCTTGTCAACCGAAAGACAACCGTATTGCCGAAGTACAGTCCGCAAAAAAGCGACCTGCCAAAAAGAAGCGACTATGTCGGCGCTCTCGCTTGGCTTAAGGCTGTCCGTGAATGTATTGGAGAATCCGTCGTTTTTGCATTAGATGAAGCGCTGATGTGTCAGGGCAATTTCAGAGGGCGCAGCGATGAGTATATTATATGGGTATATGGTGACGACTCGGTTTCTCGCTTTAACGGTGTAGTTGTTCTTGGCAATCAGATCAGCTCCTACAATGTAAAGGAAAAGAACGGACTGTTCTATACCGACTTTAACAGAACGGTGACAGATGCTCTTGCCAATGAATCTATCTTGGATATGCAGGGCATTACGGAAGCAATCAGCCGCTACTATTATCGCAACGGCGAGAGCTTGGAAGGAATTTCCGTAGCCCCCGAATATCAGGATAAGTTTGACAGATTAGCAGATGAAGCAATAGAATATTACGGAAATTAAGAGGTGATTTTTAATGAATATTACGGCAGAAGAAAAACTGATGTATGAGGTGATGAAGGCTATATATGACAGCGGGATTCCCATTAGCTTTAAGGGATCAATGGTGCTTAAAGCCTGCCTGATGGAAGCAGGCTTCACAGAAGATATTCGTCATACCGTAGATATTGACGCCAACTGGAACTCTGACACGCCACCGACAGCCGAGCAGATGGTTGAATCCTTGCAAAGCGCTATTAAAAAATGCGGCACTGATTTGGAGGTTAGCATTTACCGAATGTATGGCGAAGGACGCTCTGCCGGTTTTGAACTGGCCAACCGAGAAACGGGCGAAATACTCTTTTCTATGGATATTGATGTAAACCGCCCTATTCCTCCCACAAAGCTTTATGAGGTGGAAGGATTGCGTTTTCGTGGTGTATCCCCTTCTCAAATGATAGCTGATAAGGTTTCTGCAATTTCTACCGATAAGGTGTTTCGCAGAATAAAAGATGTCGTAGACCTATATTATATTTCAAAGGTTTTTGATTTTGACAGTGCCGATGTTATTCAAACACTGAAAAACAGCGGCAAAAACTTGGATACCTTTAACGGCTTTCTTCGCAGAACCGAGGATTTACAGCACTCTTACGAAAAGTTCCGTTTTGCGGGCGGCGTGAATAAGCCGCCGTTTGAGGAAGTATATCGTGTGGTAAAATTATATATCAAGGATGTGCTTCCAAAAAAAAGCAGTAAGCGATGAATAACCCACCGTTCCACAATTCCATCCTCTTGTGCAATAATAGAGACATTAAAGGAGAAGTACGATTCCAGCTGGTTCTCAGCTGCCTACTTTGTATTCGTTTACTACATCTCTTCGAAGCAAGTAACTGACTTCTCCCAAAAAGGAAGGAGCATAAAAAACTATGAATGAGAAACCGAAGAATGCCCCACGTACTGATCAGGAATGGATGGAACTGATACAAGAATGCCGTACAAGCGGGCTCGGGGACAAAATCTGGTGCGAACAGCACGGGATCCCGATCAGCAGCTTTTACAGCAAGATAACAAAGCTTCGCAAAAGAGCCTGCGAAATACCGGCAGCGAATCATCGTGTCATCAGGGAATGCCAGCAGGTAGTTCCGCTTCCACTCATCGATGAAATCCCTCAACCATACGGACACAGTTTGTCTGATGATAGATCCGAGCAGTCAGTTCCGGCAGTAATCCTGAAAGCTGGCAGCTACTGTATAGAATATCCAACCATGCAGCCAGAGACACGATCTTGAATAGTAACTGTTTAGGACCCCACTTTAGGTCCAGATGAAAATCTGTTTTGCAATCTGTTCCATGATTTCTGTGAATAAATCTTCCTCAATAATCATGAGACTTGATTTGCTGTGGATTACTCCACAGACATCTTAAATAACTATGTTTCAAAGCCACAGTCCGTGGATTTTGAATAGTTTTAGCAACACTTGAACCTTGAAATTTTATACTTATCCACCGCATTTTGACCATATGAATTGAATTGAATGGAATGGAGTAATAGAAAACCATCCAGAGCAAACATGGGCACCTAGATTCAAAAAGCTTCTTTTGAATATGAAAAAGCCAAAAGAAGACGCAATAGCAATGAATCTGTCAGGTGCTGATGAACATACGATTCAATATTATAATGAAGAGTATGATGCAATCATCCAAGTAGCATTTGCTGAAAACCCAATGGTTACAACGGAAGCAAAGAAAAAGGGGCGCCCTAAAAAAGGGAAAGTACTGGCACTCATTGAACGCCTGCAAAAATACAAGGGTGAAGTCTGCCATTTTCTAAAGGACTTCCAAATAGATTTTGACAACAATCAGGCGGAAAGAAATCTGCGCATGATCAAGACAAAAACTAAGGTATCCGGTTGCTTCAGAACCGAAGAAGGAATCCGTGATTACTTAGCCGTAATGTCCTATATTGGCACTGCCAAGAAACATTGGAAAAATGCGGTTGAAGCTATAAAAAATGCATTTATGGGAAGACCTGAATTAATATTTGAATAATAGGCCTCCTAAACAGTTACAATTTGCCGTATATTAAATTAACCTTATCTGCTATGTAAAATATAGCATATCCCCACCCCTTTTTCTACTTAAACAACACACATGAAGGCGTTTCCCATCTCATTCTTCTTCCAGATAATCACCGATATGCGCCAGCATCACAATCGCATGGGCGCCCCACTGTCCGGTGCCGTTTCCGGTCAGGTGACCGGCTTCATGTATGATTTTGTGCACACCGGCCTCGTCGATCTCACGCACAATGATGGGCACGGCCACCGCATCGTGCTGTTTGTGCTCTTCATCGCGCAGCAGATCTTCCCAACACTGCTTAGCCAGGACCTGATCACCGGCCTTGCCGGCCGTATAGGCGGCGACGCCGTTGGCATAAGTGCTTAGGCGGCCCCGCGGTGACCCCTCTCCCTTATGTATGCCTTTTCCGGTATTGGGCTCTCTCTCCCACCCTTCGTCCAGGCCATCCGGATCGCCGGCTGAAGAATAAACCAGCCCGGCATTTAAGAAGGATTTCCACAGCGCCGGATCGTCCAGCACAGCCAGCACCTCCGGCCATACATACTCGCTGCCGAAACAGTAGTTGAAGTGGCTGGGCGGTGTTTTCGTCATCTGCTTCATATTGCCCGTATGCGGGTCATACCCCCAGATCGAGGAAGACGCAAAGCCGTCCGGGCCGGCAAAATGTGATAAAAGATTCAGGATTTTATCACGGTAGCGCGTATCGTTCGTGCGCTCCCAATGGGTCAGCCAGTTCCCGGCAAATACCATCATATCCGGCCCAAAGCGCGCGTGACAGGGGTAGTCCGGATCCGGCGGGAAATACTGGCGCAGCGGATCCATCGCCGCAACGGCAAAATCCACATCCTTCTCCATCTCCATGATATCCCCGATCCGCTCATCGCCGGTCAGATAATAATATACCTTATGCAGCTGTGTCAGCCCGATGCGGCATTCCTTGCAGCCGCAGCCCCAGTGCACCACATTGTGCCTGCTTCCCAGCATCTTATACGGTCCCAGGTGATAGAGGTCGCATTCTGAGGTATGGCGTGTCATCGCCTCCGCCCAGCGGAAATAATCCGGCCTGCCGGATCGCAGAAATCCGTACCACAGCCACAGATTCGGCACCAGCTCGGTGTTCTGCCACGCATAACCGCCCATATCATAGAGCCAGTTATGGCGGAACGTGTCATAGGTGTGGCGGATATCTCCGTAATCCCAGAAGCCATACTGGTCAAATTCCTCGCGGATGCGTTTATGCTGCTCAAACAGATCGTCCAGATAACCTTCCACCTTTGCGCGTCCGGGTGTTGAACGGTCCTCCACACCCCAGGCATCGCCCAGAGCCATCGTAGAAAGGATGTATTCAGGGCCGCAGAAAAGCAGGTTCGGCTCCTGCCAGCTGCCGGCGCGTTTTACCAGTTCCTCATTGCCTGGGTACGCGCTGAAGGTTTCAACTACCGCCTCATTGGTGTTGGAGATGCCGTAGCCGGAAGCGCGCATTTCATCAAAGCCCTCATAGCAGGCCTGTACATGGGTCTTGTCGTCATAGCGGCGCATATCCATGGGCTGCCCTTCGGGGCTGTAGAACCAGAGGCGTATCGCTGCTCTGGGTTCCTTCATGCCCAGGATCTCCATGGATGCCGGAGACTTCTGCCAGAAATCGCGTTTAAACACAGCCATGCCTCCGTTTGTTCCGCCCGCATAGGCGATTCCCATGGCCCGCTTCCCGGCAGCGCCGCGCACATACACACAGTGATCGCCGGTACGCTTGGATATATCGTAATGATCGCTGGAAAGCTGTGTGATCTTATAGTCATTCCACACCGTCATATCGTTCTGAAGTATACCCTGTGCTTCAGGAGTGACCTCGCCTTTCAGCTGACGGCGGTATGCGCCGTCCGGATCGTTTCTGGTCCACAGGCTTTTGGGCGATTCACAGAACAGGCCGCTCTCCCCGCCGATGCGCACAAAACGGTTATGAAGCGCTCCGGCAATGGGCAGATCGAATTCCAGCCCTATGCCCCGGATAAAATCCTCCTCTTCTCTGCCGTCAAAGGTAAAGGTATGTACCAAACGCACCGCAGCCTGTCCGGCATAAAAGTACAGACGCAGGTCAAAAGGAAGCCACTTGCGGCCGCGTTCTCCGGCCCCCCTCTGAACATGGCTTCCGCGAAGGCGCACCACTGCGGACAGCTCTCCCGCCTTCTCCAGACGCACTACCTCAGCGACGCCGTCAAAAGGCGATACCTGGGAGAGCGAATCGTAGCCGCCGGTCTCGATCCGCCGCTCGCACAGCGCCACAAGGCGGCCATTGCTGTCGCCTCCTCTATGGCTGACTTTAAGCATATCGCGGTCATTTATCCTCATCGTCCAAACCGCAGCACCTGTATCTACAGTGACACATTCCTCCTGCCGATGTATCTTTAAACATGTTTCCGGCACCGCCGGCGTCTCCGGCACACGGTCGCTGACGGTATAGGAATTCTGAGGCGCATCCAACACTGTGCTGTGCAGCGTCCATTTAACCGAACCGTCCGGCCAGCAGGCCTGTGTCTCATTCTGTACGGGAACCGCTTTCCCGTCCGCGCCGTACAGATACAGCGGTGTTTCCTGCTTATGCGCTCCTTTAGGCCACGGCACGCCGAACCGTGTTCCGCCCGCTGTCTGGCGGCTTGCTTCCATCCATTTGAGCTTTATATCCATGATCTTCCTCCTGCATGTCTTTGATTTATGGATATATCCATTATACGTTTTACGGTGTATACAGGCAAGTGAATATCACCAAATAAAAAACGATAAGCGTCTTCTGCCGTCACGCTCAGCAGAAATTTTTAGAACGCAGCGCCATAAAGTTTCCGTGCATGGCAGGACTGGGTATATCGACAAAAAAGGATTTTCCTATCGAACAAAAAAGGAAAGCAGCCCTTTCCCACTTTCTGATGCCCGGAAGGACTGCTTTCTATTTCAATATCCTAATTTGCATAAATCGAATCGTAGTTGGCTTTCTCCTCTGTCATCGCCTCCGCCCATTCATCCAGGAACTCCTGTACACCGCAAAGCCCAGTCATTGCCTCCTGCATCTTTGGCTCCGCCACATTGGCCAGAATATTTCTATACTCTGTCAAATAGAGAGGCTCTTTGAAGAATTTAAGTTCCGGATCATTAAGATACTCGGCAGATTTAACATAATATGGCTTTTCGGTTACCCATTCCGCCTTAGCGGCTTCTTCCTCAACCGGGATACCTCCCCTTAGCTGGATTACATCCGGTGCCGCATCGCTTACCATATACTCAATGAAATCCCATGCCTCTTCGGGATGACTGCATCCTGCCGTAATCGAATAGCCCTGAGCATCTACCACCGGATGACAGCTGTAGCCCTTTACACTCGGCGGCATTAAGAAAATCTCAAATTTAGTGTAATCGCCCTCAAATGTATCATCAATCAACTGCGCAGATCCCAGATTGTGAAAGATAGAAGCCGTTGTACCTGACTGAAAAGAAGCAGCAACCTCTGTCCAGCCTTTATTTAAATCATCTTCTGCTGTATACTCCTTGTACAGCGATAAGTACTTTTCGCAAAACTCCACATTCAGCGGGTCATTGATTGTAGATTTTCCATTTTCATCAAACGCTTCGGTTATCCCGGAGTATGCATACATCATATACTCCAGGTTCTGAGCGCCGCCAGCTCCGCCGCGTATAGTGGTGCCGTATCTGTTATTGGCCGGGTCCGCCAGTTTTTTTACGCTGTCAAAGAACTCATCCCACGTTTCTGGTATCTCAATGCTATTTTCCTTATACCAATCTGTACGGATCCAGAAATTTCGTACATTGATAGATGACGGGATCGCATACAGATCTTTTTTGTTGGGGTCATATTCAATATTGGCTTCGATAGAACCTTTCGATATCTTACCGTTTAGATCTGAGGCTTCAAAATAATCCGTCAGGGGTATAATATTACCTCTGGTTATGAATTCCGGCATAAAACATTGAAATACATCCGGTGCCGCATTTGCCGAAAACGCCATCTCAAGCTTGCTTTTTGCATCGGCAGCATTTCCCGGTATGCCCAGATACTCAATCTTAATATTGGGATTCGATTGCATATATCTGTCCACTGCGGCCTGATAAATCTCGTCCAATTCCGGAGTAGTCATCTCCATCCAGAAGGTCAGGGTGATCTCCTCTTCCTGTTGACCGTCTACAGATTCCATTTCAGTCCCCTGTTTAGTTCCGCCGGCCTGTGTGCTTTCTTTGGGTGTACTGCTGCAGGCAGTCAGACAGAGCAGCATAACCGTCACCAGAAACATCGCGGTAAATCTTTTTAACATTATTCGTACCTCCTCCTTAATTGTGATTCTATTATAATAAGAAACATTACAAATGACCATGCAGTGGTTTTGCAAAAGTTTCATCTATTTTTGCATCCGGACTGTTTTTATCTCATATGGATGAAAGTCCAATGCAAAGCATCCTTCTTTCACGGTCAGACATTCTATATTTTTTTCCATCATATCGCATTCACTGACTTCTGTGCAGCACGCCGTATGAAATACTGCATGCCGGCGGCATCCAAAGCCTTCGTATATACGTGCGATCAGCCCTTTACCGTCTTCAGCGGGCTTTACTGTTTCAACAAATATACCATCGTTTTCGCAGGACAGCAGCGGCATCTTACACCATGGCATGCTCTCATCTGCAGATCCTTTACCGATGACGGCAAACAGCGGATTATTTAAATCGTATGCCTCTTTCTGTATTTCCGCCTCTCTCCAGTCACCCTTGTGAGGCATAAAAGAGTATGTGAACTCATGATGTCCTTTATCCACCGCGTTAGGGAATGACGGAGAACGCAGCAGGGTAAGACGCATAACCTGGTCATGTATATCATACCCGTATTTGCAGTCATTCAGAAGAGCAGCGCCGTAATCAGGTTCCGCAAGATCTGCAAAGCGCTGCGCGCAGGTTTCAAATCGCTCCGCATCCCAGGAAGTATTGCTGTGTGTCGGACGGACCGTAGTTCCAAACTGTATTTCATAGACAGCCGTATCCGCATGTATATCCACGGGAAACGCCGCTTTCAGCATAATGTGTTCATCCTGCCAGTCAATTAACGTATGAAAGTCTATTCTTCGGCTGTCCGCATATAAGCAGATTTCCTGATCAATTCTGGAGTTAAGCCAGCGCCTTGACTGCCTGATACAGATACGTACAGGTCCTTTTTCCGTCACTGTAACTTCCGGCGCGGGCAGTTTATACTGTTTTCGTCTGTAATAGGGGCTGATTTCCCAGGCATCATACTGGTAGGGCCTGTCCTCGTACGCTTCAATCACATTTCCCGGCCCGCTTAATATCTCGCGTTTCATCTCCTTATCATAGATGGACAGGATCGTGCCCTCCTCGCCAAAAGTTATAAGCAGATACCTGTTTTCCAGATGGCAGCCATCCCAGCTTATCGCATCCTCGACGGTCTCGCACCGGCCGCATATATCAAACAGTATAATGCCTGAGGCTGCAGCCTCCGGAATACGCGCAATATATCGGTTATTCCCGATTCTCTGTGCCGGATAGCCCTCTGCATCCCCATGTTTCAATCGGAGTACTTCTGCATCAGATATAAAATCAAACTTAACGATACCACCGCGTCTGAAACCCAATGTATTAATAACAGCCAGCCGGCCGTCGGGCAGACCCGGCTGAAGTATGGCAACAGCTTCATCCATATGCTTCTGCAGCACACTGAATATATTTTGATAGATCTCTTCAACATCGGGATATACACTCCCTAAGGCGGATCCCGGAAGGACATCATGGAACTGGTTCGTCAGAAATTGTTTCAGCATCTCATCCCAGGCAGCTTCATCCCGCTGAAAATCCGGATCGTACATGAGTGCTGCTGAAATCATGAACTCGCATTTCTGAAGCAGGTTTTCTACTCGGCGGTTCCAGCGCTTTACCATACCTACAGAGGTATATGTTCCCCGATGAAACTCCAGATAAAGCTCTCCGTTCCAGACCGGGAGATCCTCCCTACCGCACACCTCTTTTTCCAGGTGTTGAAAAAATTCTTTAACCGTTGAAAATACTACCTTAGGACATCCAGGCAGAGACTGTTCCATCCTCTGTCCTTCTTCAATCATCTGTCTGGTCGTGCCACCTCCGCCATCTCCATATCCATAAGCAATCAGATACGAATGGTTCAGCTGTTTCTGGCTGTACCGTTTCCATCCGCCAATTACATAATCCGGTTCCAGCTCACAATTGTACGAAGTAATATGAGGGCTTCTTGCAAAGCCAAAAGGATTGTAATCCACATGATCATACTGCTTTGCAGGTGAAAAATGCGTTAACAGGGCCGTTCCGTCTATGCCCTTCCATAGAAAGGTATCATATGGAATCTTGTCCTGCTGATTCCAGCTAATCTTAGTAGTCATGAAATAATCAATGCCACATTTTTTACAAATCTGCGGCAGAGCGGCGGAATATCCGAATACATCCGGAAGCCATAGAATACGGCTCTCTATGCCAAATTTACTCTGAAAATACTGCTTTCCCATTAAGAACTGACGTATCAGGCTCTCCCCTGAAGGCAGATTACAGTCAGCCTCTACCCACATCCCGCCCTCTGGCTCCCATCTTCCCTGCCGGACATACTCTTCCACTTTTGCAAACTGATCCGGCAGATTCTTTTCAAGGTATTCATATAACTGTGGCTGGGACGACATAAATATATACTCCGGATACTCTTCTAACAGCTTAAGCGCAGTGCTAAAGCTTCGCTGGACCTTCATCTGCGTATGGGCATAACGCCAGAGCCATGCCACATCAATATGAGTATGCCCCACACTGTATGCACAAACCGATTCCTGACTATTTTCCTTATCATAAACTGATTCTTTAAGATATTTTCTCACATGTTCTACGGATTGATAGAACGCTTCGCTGCCAGGTGCACACAGATTCAGCATGTCAACCGCCCTGCTCAAATGCGGAAGCATCTGTATGCCGGCCTCGCTGTCCTGTCCGATCAGCTTGAGTATTTCATAAGGGACCTTTAAATCGTAATACAGAGCGTGCACTTCCGGCACTATATTATAAAAACGCATAAAAAGTGTCCCCGGCCGGTTTTCCATCCCGCTCCAGGTAGTTTCCCGCACAGCCATGCCCGACCATGCATCCAGATCCACCGTATAACATTCTCCGGCGTGGACACTTTTTGCCAGCAGACATTCCTCGTGGTTTAAATCAATGCCCTGCAGCGGCTTCCGGTTGCAGTAGAGCAAGAACTGCGGGCTTTGGGCGTACCAGCTTTTTTTATCCTGTGTGATATCCAGCCAGAGTTCCTTTCCTTCCATTTCCGGAGGCACGGTAAATTCATAATGAAACCATCCCCGCATATCAAATCCGCCCCAGGTATCTCCGGAACCAAAAGGTTGAAACACAGGTACCTCCGTAAAATTCAGTACTTTATCCGCATATCCGATGGATTCCGGCCGTATGATATTGATGCGCATCAGATCTGCCAGATCCCGCGTCGCCTGACAGATGCGTTCTAATTCAAATGACTGTGTCTGATTCATACTTGCTCCATTCTTTATTAATATTTTTTGCAGCCGGGCGCACTCATCCTTTCACCGCGCCGGAAGCCATGCCGCTTACCAAATGTTTCTGGATCAGGGCAAACAGAAGCAGCGGAGGAAGAAGCGCAATCACACTGCTGGCCGCCAGTGAAGCCAGATTAACTGATGATTCCGCTATCAGCGACTTAAGGGCTATTGGAATTGTAAATTTTGTGTTCGTCATAATAAAAGAAAATGCGACCTGAAATTCATTCCAACATCCGACAAATGCAAAGGCACTGGTAGCAACCACTCCCGGCAGTACGATTCTCGGTATGATCCTCGCAATGATATACAGCCTCCCCGCACCGTCCACCATCGCCGCCTCTTCAATCTCAACCGGAACATCATTAATAAATCCCCGCATCAGCAGCGTATTAAACGGTGTCTGTGATACGATATAGAACAGAATTACAGAGCCCCTTGTATTGATCAGTCCCATGCGGTTGAACATCAGAAAAAGCGGCACTATATAGATTACAACAGGCATAATCTGCGTAAGCAAAAGCAGAATCAGGAATACCCCTTTGCCTTTAAACCGGAAACGGGATAGTGCATATCCGTTCAGCAGCGATAATATGACAATAAACACCACAGATCCCAGGCCAATGACCAGACTGTTCATAAAATATTGCGAAAATTTATTTCTGGTCCAGGAGACTATATAATTCGAAAACGTCGCCGGATCCGGTATGTATTTTACCGGGAGCTTGAATACATCTTCCGGCATTTTAAATGACGTAATAATGCTCCACAGTATCGGGGCAGCGGTAAAAAAGGCGATTACAATTAACGGCAAATATACCATCAGATACTTTTTACATTTTTTGTACCCCATATCCGTTTACCCCTCCTTTCCATATTTCGTAACCTTCAGATACACTACAGAATAAAGCAGCAGACCAATGGCCATAATGACCGCCATCGCTGACCCATATCCGTATTTTCCTCCTACAACCGCCTGCTGCATCAGATATACAGGCATTGTAGTGGTCAAGCGCAGCGGTCCTCCGTTTGTCATAGTAAATATTAAATCAATTGAATTAAATTCCCATATACATCTTAACAGTATAGAAAATGTAAGTGTCTCTCTAAGCAGCGGCAGCGTAATAAACCGGAATTTCTGCAGTGGACCGCAGCCATCGATGATACAGGACTCATAGATATCTGTTGGTATGGACTGCAGTCCAGCCAGAATTGTAATGGCGAAAAACGGTATGCCCCTCCAGAGCTCAGCTATTGCTACCGCCCAGAACGCCAGCCGCGGATTTGAAAGCCAGGCAATATTTTCATTAATCAGGTGCATTTTTTTCAGTACATCGTTTATAACCCCCACATGCTGATTATACATTACGGTCCAGAGCATGGTCGCAAGGACTCCTGATACCGCCCAGGGCATAAATGCCACCGACCTGAAAAATCCACGGCACTTTACCTTCTGGTTGAGTAACAGTGCAATGACCATACCAAAGACCACCTGTCCCACAATTTCAGAGACAACCCATTTCAGGCTGACTCCAAACGCCTTTTGAAAAACCTGATCTTTTATCAGAAGCTTTTGAAAATTTGCTATACCGATAAATGTTCCTGTTCCCGTAAGACTGTTGGTAGAATAATCCTGAAGGCTCAGCTTAAACACCTGTGTAATCGGTATAAACAGAAACAGAACAATCAGAAGTACCGTGGGCAGAATCAATAGATATGGAAAACATGATTTTTTAATGCGCTTATATTTCAATATAAAACCTCCTTCCGATGATGGCCATATGTATATTTTAGCTTTTGCGGACCGGATTTCCCATTAACTACATTGATCTTTTTGTTTGATCTTTTTGCGTTTTTCATCAACAGCCAGGTTTCAGACCGTAAAAAGAGCTGCCACAATGCGGCAGCCCTGAACATGCATGTATATTATTCGAGTTTTTGCTTATACTCCTGGGGGCTCAGCCCCGTATACTTTTTAAAAACAACGCTGAAGTACTGCGGATTGTTGTAACCCACCAGTTCGCAGATCTCATAAATCTTTCGGTCGGTGGTGCGCATCAGTTCCTCGGCTTTTTCGATCCGAACCATTGTAAGCCAGGACATAAAGTTTGTGTTTCTGTATTTTTTAATAATTCTGCACAGATGGGACGGTGAAAGATGGATATGCTCCGCGAGATCATTCAGACTCAAGCCGGCCACCGCATAATTATCCTTTATATAGTGTGCCGCCTCCCGAATTACGGCATGATTGCTGGCAAGTCCGGACTCTGTCTCCCTGACATGAAGGATCCGCCGGCAGTCTGTACCGGAGATGGACTGCAGCACCTTGTAGGTGGAATTATAAGCAGCATCTGTTTTAAAAATATCATGATACACACTGCTGATTCCTACCCTGCCATCCACATTAAGAAATTGTGCCAGTTTTTCCACAGACTCTTCCATTGCATGGTGCACTGCCTCATCGGCGTTTTCCGTTTCTGTCCCTTTTCGTACAAAGAGCACATAGATCTGATTATCATAAGAATTACACAGCACATGATCTGCAAAAGGCCGGCATACCTCACCGATAACATTGATATAAGAAAAAAGATGCAGGCCGTTGATATTGGGCTGGTCATACTCCAAACCTGTATGCAGTATTATACTGACCAGTGCCAAGATAAGCGTATGATCACCCTGATCAAACCCCAGCGTCTCAAGCACCTCGCTGCGGCTGTTTATTTTAGCCGTCCCGATTATCAGATCCGTCATAAGCTGTGTAGCCAGCTGTGATTTTCCCTTCTCCTGCAGTTTTTTCTCTCGCCGTTCTTTTTTGATTTCCTCGCTGATACGCTTGAGCTCCCCCAGCAGCACCTCATGCTTTTCATATTTAAGCACGTAGCCTGCGGCTTTCAGTTCAATTGCTTGTCTGGCATATTGAAAATCATCATAACCGGTCAAAAACAGCACCTTCATTTCAGGATGATGTTCCTGAATCCATGAAGCCAGTTCTATGCCGTTCATAAAAGGCATATTGATGTCCGCCAGTATGATGTCGGGATGCTCGCTGCCAATTACCTGAACCGCCTCTTCCCCATTGCGGCAGGGAGTTGCCAGATCAAACCCGTTCTCTCTCCATAAAATACTTTTTACTATGCCTTCACGTATAATATCCTCGTCGTCCACTATCAGTATCTTCATTATGCATCCCCCCAGTCTGCGTATATGGAATTCTGACTGTAACATTGGTGTATTTCTTGTATTCACTGTCGATCTCTATGCCGTATGCCTCACCGAAATAAAGCTTCAGCCTCTGATTGCTGTTCCATAGGCCGAAATGTCCGCCTGTCTTTTCTTTGGGATAAGGTTCCCGTATGTACCGGTTCAAGCGTTCCAACTCCTCAGGAGATATACCCTGTCCGTTGTCCCAGACTGTCAGGATAATCTGATCCTCACAGCAGCATCCTGAAATATCTATTATGCCCTTATCAGTTTTATTCTTTATACCATGTGATATCGCATTTTCCACCAGCGGCTGGAGAGTCAGGGTCAGTATGCCGCATTCCAGGATATCTTCCTCAACATTAATCATCCATTCAAAAGAATAGTTATAACGTACCTCCAATATGCTCAAATAGTTCTTAATTATCTTCAGCTCATTGGATATGGATGTCTGTTCGTGACCATGATTCAGGCTTAAAACATAGAAATCAATCAGGGACTGGAACATGCTGCTAGCCTGTTGATACCGGTCCAGATCAATCAGTGATTTTACAGAAATCAGCGTATTATAAAGGAAATGAGGATTAATCTGAGACTGCA
>JABLTR010083236.1_pt1 | contig 15388 bp, 12 predicted proteins | sample 7160071 | NCBI WGS metagenome assembly JABLTR01 (sample SAMN14651230, study PRJNA627086) | human gut metagenome | isolation source: feces | host: Homo sapiens
AATTGATGAGATTTATGGCTGGCAGAAACGGCGCGGATCAGCTGGCGAAGACGAGCCTGTGGGTTGCGCTGATTCTGATGATTATCACGATGTTTACCCATCAGTGGTGGGTATATCTGTTGGCGCTGGCGGCATTGATTTACTCTTATTTCCGTATGATGAGCAGGAACACTTCCAAGCGTTATCTGGAGAATCAGCATTTTCTGCAGAGAACCTATAAGATACGCACCTGGTTCGCCGGGCTGGGCGGCAAGATCCGCTATCAGAAGAGCAAGATGTCCTATGACCACGAACAGCGGAAGATTTACCGTATCTTTTACTGCCCGACCTGCAAGCAGAAGATCCGGGCGCCCAAGGGAAAGGGAAAGATACAGATAACCTGTCCGAAGTGTAAGACCGAGTTTATCAGACGCACGTAAAGGAGACAGGGCTATGTTTGGATATATCAACGTGAATCGAAAGGAATTATCCAAAGAGGATGAGGAGATCTACCAGGCGTACTACTGCGGACTCTGCCGGCAGCTGAAGGATACGGCGGGAGTGAAGGGGCAGATGCTTCTGAACTACGATATGGCGTTTCTGATTCTGCTCCAGACCGGGCTCTACGAACTGGAAAATGAGGAGATTACCTTCAACTGCGTGATCCATCCGACGGGCAGGAAACTGGCTTACATCAACGAGGCCACCGCCTACGCGGCGGACATGGATATCCTTCTCAGCTACCACAATTTCATGGACGATTACCGCGATGACGGTAGCCGGACCAAGCAGCTTCTGGCCTCCGTTCTGAAGAAGGACTGTGAGAGAATCCGCGGGAAGTATCCCCGGCAGGTACAGGCTGTGGAGGACTATATGCGGCGTCTGGGGGAGGCGCAGACGCGCAATGAAAAAAATCTGGACATTGTCTCCGGATATACCGGCGAGATGCTGGGAGAACTGTTTGTCTGGAGAGAGGATATCTGGGCGAAGGAGCTGCGCAACATGGGATTCTATATGGGGAAATTTATCTATCTCATGGATGCCTACGATGACCTGGAGAAGGACACGCGAAAGGGCAGCTACAACCCGCTGCGCTACCTGAAGCGGCAGAGCGGAAAGGATTATGAGACCTTCTGCAGACAGACCTTTACCAGTCTCATGTCGGAGTGCGCCAAATCTTTTGAGCGCATGCCGATCCTGCTTCACTCGGAGATCATCCGCAACATCCTGTACTCCGGAGTCTGGACCAGATATGAGTATCTGCAGCTGAAGCGCAGGAGAGATCGGGAGAAGGAGCAGGAGAGGGCATCGAAGAAAAGCGGGGGGCAGGCCACGCTGGCCAAAGAACATAGATAAGGAGGAACACATCCATGACAGACCCATACAGGGTGTTAGGAGTGTCGCGGAATGCATCCGATGATGAGATAAAGAGAGCGTACCGTACGCTCAGCAGAAAATATCATCCGGATGCCAATATCAACAACCCGAACAAGGCCCAGGCGGAGGAAAAGTTCAAGGAAGTGCAGCAGGCCTACGACCAGATCATGAAGGAGAAACAGCAGGGCAGTACCTACGACGGATTTGGCTACGGCGGAAGCGGCGAGACCTGGGGCTCCTGGGGCCCCTGGGGCGAATACCAGAACGGCTACGGAGGCCAGGGCGGTTACGGTGGACAGGGCAGTTACCAGGATGAGTCGTCGGAGCCTCTGGAGATGCGCGCGGCGGCCAATTACCTGGCCAACCGTCATTATCGGGAGGCGTTGAATGCCTTAAACGGCATCGCGGAGTCGGAGCGCGGGGCGAGATGGTATTACTACAGCGCCGTCGCTCATCAGGGCCTCGGCAATCTTGTCACGGCCAGAGAGCACGCTGCCAGGGCTGTGGCGCTGGAACCCAGCAATCTGCAGTACCGCCAGTTCCAACAGCATCTGGAGTACGGCGACAACTGGTACGAGTCCAGAGGGGAGGCTTACGAGCAGCCCTATGCCGGGGTAACCCGGTGGTGTCTGAACCTTGTCCTTCTGAACCTTTTCTGCAATCTCTGCTGCTGCGGACCCCGCTGTATCTGAGAGGAGCCGCGTCTGAGACAAGCGTGAATAGCGTCGGATACCGATATGTGAGATATCCGAACAGAAATACAGCCCCGGAGGCATTGGCCTTCGGGGCTGTCTGGTTTGCGGAACTGTCAAAAAAGCAGTCCGCCTATTTTCCGGAATATTTCTCCTCGCAGTACTTGCACCGGTAGATTTCCTTCTCCTCATCGGTCAGGATGAAGATCTGATCCAGCTGCTGTTCTACGGAGGTAATGCACCGCGGATTCTTGCAGGAGATCACGTTCTTGATCTGTTTGGGAAGCCGCAGTGTCTTTTTCTCCACGATATGGTCTTCCTTGATGATATTGACGGTAATATTGTGGTCTATGTAGCCCAGGATATCCAGATCCAGGGCGTCGATGGGGCATTCCACCTTGATGATGTCCTTGGAACCCATCTTGTTGCTCCTGGCGTTCATGATGACTGCCACCGTGCAGTCGAACCGGTCCAGGTGCAGGTCGTGATAGATTTTCATGCTCATGCCGGCCTGGATGTGGTCCAGCACAAATCCTTCGTGTATTCCACTGATGTTCAGCATACTTTTACCTCCAGCAAAGTGAGAATCAGCGCCATACGGATGAAAACGCCGTATTTGGCCTGACGGAAATAGGCTGCTCGCGGGTCGTCATCCACCTCCACGGAAATTTCGTTGACCCGGGGAAGGGGATGGAGTACCAGCATGTCCTCCTTGGCCAGTGCCATCTTGGCGCTGTCCAGAATATAGAAATCCTTCATGCGCAGATAGTCCTCTTCGTTAAAGAACCGTTCTCTCTGGACACGGGTCATGTAGAGGATGTCCAGATCCGCCATGGCGTCCTCCAGTTTTTCTACTTCCACGTAGGGGACGTGGTTGGCATCCAGAACGTCCTCCCGGATATAGTCGGGAATCCGCAGCTCCTCCGGAGAGATCAGGACGAAGCGGATGTTGGGGTAGCGTACCAGGGCGCTGATCAGGGAGTGGACGGTCCGCCCGAATTTCAGATCGCCGCAGAGTCCGATGGTAAGATCCTGAATCCTTCCCTTCAGGGATCGGATGGTAAAGAGATCCGTCAGAGTCTGAGTGGGATGTTGATGCCCGCCGTCTCCGGCGTTGATGACCGGAATCTCGGAGTGCAGGGAAGCCACCAGGGGCGCTCCCTCCTTCGGATGGCGCATGGCGCAGATATCGGCGTAGCCGGAGATGACCCGAATGGTGTCGGAGACGCTCTCCCCCTTGGCCGCGGAACTGCTGTCGGCGGAAGAAAATCCGAGAACGGATCCCCCGAGATTGAGCATGGCGGCTTCAAAACTCAGACGGGTCCGGGTGCTCGGTTCATAGAAACAGGTAGCCAGTTTTTTCCCTTCGCAGCTTTTGGCATATTTTTCCGGGTGCAGCCGGATATCGTCCGCCAGATCCATCAGCTCTTCCAGCTCCTCCGTGGAAAAGTCCAGAGGACTCATAAGATGACGCATAACTCTCCTCCTTCTTGTGTAAAAAATGAATTACTATTTCTATCATCATAGTATACCGAAGGGGAAAATTCAAGGAGAGTTTAGGCGTTTTCCCCGGACTGGGCCAGCAGAATTTTTTCAAAAATCAGTCCCGCGGCGGCCCAGAAGGGGGCGTAGTCCAGACGGATCACGCCGTTGATATTGTACTTTGCGCCCTCGTAATTCCAGGGACAGCAGGAGAAATGTTTCAGGATCATGCCGCTGGCATACTCCACCGACAGAATGCAGCCGCTGTAGAGCGCACCCCGCAGCCAGACGGGGAAGTGCCTCAACACCCGGTTCAGCGGATAAATGCAGGCGGCCAGACCGTAGATGGGAAACATCCACAGGGAGGTGTGTCCCATGAGGCGGCTGTCCTTTGTGACAAGACAGCGGGCGGAAGTGAAGACGATTTCCATACACCATCCGAGAATTCCGCAGAGAATGAAGCGCTCTTTCATATATTTCATGGTCTTTCCTCCCAAAATCGACATTCTTTTTTCTGAGATTATTGTTATCCTTTGTGACGGTTTTTATCCCGATAAAGACCACTTAGGGAGAAAAAACAACCACTTTGGAAAAGAGTATTGTAAAAAAATTACAGAAAAATTAAAATTGCAACATCAGAAGTTGTATAAAATCACAACGAGAAAGGAGAACGAATGGACAAGAAGGAATGGAAGGTCAGAAAAAAGGCCTACAGGAAAGCAAAACGCAGGGCAATCCGTCCATGGAAGGGATTGTCTATCCTGTCCGTCATTCTGACAGTTATCCTCTTTGCGCTGTATTCGGTGCTTGCCATGTTTGACAACACCCTGGCGGCATTTGCGGGAGGAACCTTCTGGGAACTGGAGAATGAGGACGAGAACGCACAGTATTACACATCGGATTTTGATTCTGTGGAGGAGATGACGGACTATGGTCTGGAGATCTGCCAGCAGGTAGAGGCGGAGGGCGCCGTGCTTCTGATGAATGAAAACAATGCGCTGCCTCTGGCTGAGGGATCCGCGGTAAGCTGTTTCTCCAACAGCAGCGTAAATCTGGTGTACGGCGGAACCGGATCCGGAAATGTGGACGCTTCCACAGCCAGCACGTTGAAGGCCGCGCTGGAAAATTCCGGATTTTCCGTAAATGAGACGCTCTGGGATTTCTATGCGGAGGGCGATGGAGCAGAGTATATGGCGGACCGGGGCGGTCTGGTAACGACCACCAGCGCATCCGTATCGGAGGTCCCCTGGGATGCGTATACTGATGATGTCACCGATTCCGTTGCATCCTACGGAGACGCTGCCATTGTGGTGCTCTCCCGTGTGGGCGGCGAGGGCGCTGACCTGCAGTACGACGGAACCAACTACCTGGCGCTGGATCAGAATGAGAAGGATATGCTGGACAACCTTGCCAGCATGAAAGAGCAGGGTATCGTAAAGAAGATTGTACTTCTGATCAACTCCGCAAATCCCCTGCAGGTGGATTTCCTGAAGGACAACACCTACAATGTGGACGCCTGCCTCTGGATCGGCGATGTGGGAATCTCCGGTATCGACGCGGTGGCTGAGATTCTCGCGGGCAATGTGAATCCCTCCGGAAGCCTGGTGGACACCTACTGCTATGACAACTATTCCTCCCCGGCGATGCAGAATTTCACGCCGGTAACCTACGCCGGTTACGAGGAGGGACTGATCCCGGAGAATGCCAGCACCTACATGATTTACCAGGAAGGCATCTATGTGGGATACAAGTACTATGAGACCCGGTACGAGGATACCGTGATGGGTCAGGGCAACGCCGGCGATTACGTCTACAGCGACGATGTGGCATATCCCTTCGGTTATGGCTTAAGCTACACGGAATTCGCCTACAGCAATATGAGCGCTGCCTACAACGAGCAGACCGATCAGTTTGAGGTAAAAGTTACCGTAACCAATACGGGAGACACCTACTCCGGCAAGGAGACCGTGCAGGTGTACAGCCAGTCTCCCTACACCCAGTATGACATTGACAACAAGGTGGAGAAGGCTTCCGTGGCTCTGTGCGGATTCGGAAAGACCGATATCCTTGCCCCGGGAGAGTCCCAGGAACTGACCATTACCGTGGACAGAAGAGATCTGGCTTCCTATGACGCCTACGGCGCCGGCACCTACATTCTGGACGCGGGCGATTACTACCTGACCGTGGCCACCGACGCCCACAATGCGGTCAACAATGTTCTGGCGGCAAAGGGTTACACCACCGCCAACGGAATGGATGCGGAGGGCAACGCGGCCCTGACTTACCGCTGGAATAATCCGACGCTGGACACCACCACGTACGCGACTTCCAAAAACGGTACAAAGATTGAGAACCAGCTGTCCGACGCGGATATTAATCTCTATGAGGGCAGCGACGATGAGATTACCTACCTTTCCAGAAGCGACTGGGAGGGCACGTTCCCGGATGGATCCGTGCAGCTTGCGCTGACCGACACCATGGTGGAAGATTTGCAGGATCTGCAGTATGATCCTGCTGATTATGAGGAAGTGGAAATGCCTACTCTGGGAGCCGACAACGGACTGACTCTGTACGATATGATCGGTCTGGATTACGATGATCCCCAGTGGGAGAAACTTCTGGATCAGATGACCTACGACGAGATGGTAAGCCTGGTGGGAGACGCGTTCCACTGGACGATGCCGGTTAAATCTATCGAGGCGCCCGGTTCCAGAGATGAGAACGGTCCCCAGGGACTGACGGCCTCCCTGCTGGGCTCTGACGCGACCCAGATGGATGCCACTGCCTTCACATCCGAGGACGTGATGGCGGCCACCTTCAATGTGGACCTGATGGCTGAGATCGGAAAAGTTATCGGCAACAACTGTCTGTCGGCAGAAGTGGCGGTGCTTTACGGCCCCGGCAACAACATTCACAGAACACCCTACGGCGGACGTAACTTTGAGTACTACAGCGAGGACGGCTTCCTCTCCGGCAAGATGAGCGCCGCTGAGGTGGAGCAGATCCAGGCCAAGGGCGTGCATGTGGTAATGAAGCACTTTGCTTTGAATGACTGTGAGCAGGATCGTATCGGCCTCGGTGTATGGGTTGGCGAGCAGGCAGCCCGTGAGATTTATCTGAAGGCATTCCAGGCGCCCTTCGAGGACGGCAATGCCAACGGAACGATGGTAGCCTACACCCGTTGGGGATGCATCTGGTCCGGCGGCAACAAGGGCCTGATGAGCGGTATCATGCGGGGCGAGTGGGGAAGCCAGGGACTTACCATTACCGACAACGTGCTGACCACTTATGTGAACGGCGTGGACGGTATCCTGGCAGGCGTATCCACCTTCGACGCGATGCTGCCCTATGTGACCAATCAGCTCGCGGATTACGAGAATGATCCGGTGGTTGTGACAGCTCTGCGCGAGGCAAGCCACCATACGCTGTACGCGGTTGCGCACTCCGTGGCCATGAACGGCGTGGGAGAGGACACCACCATCAACCTGACCAGACCGGTGGTACTGACCGTGCTGCAGGCAGGCTACATCATCTTCGGTATTCTGTTTGTTGTTTCTCTGGTTCTGTTCATTCTGCGCAAACGCAAATTCATGCAGAGCCCCGAGTACCTGGAGTTCAAGGCGCTGAAAGCCCAGAGAAAGCAGCAGTCCTGAGATTGACATTTCGGGAGAATGCTATATAATAGAATCCTAAAACCCGGGAGGGCGTGGATTTTTCAGGAGAGATCCTTTTTTCGCCACACAGTGATCCTTTGATCGCTGTGTGGCTTTTTTCTGTCATGGAAACGGTGTTCCCGCAACAGAAAAAGCTCCGCAAGGAACACGCCCCGAATATCTGTGGAAAAGGAGAATCGAACATGAATCAGACATTTATGAAAGAGAAGAAGATCCTGCCGCTGGTGTTGTCCATGTCGCTGCCCATGGTCATCTCCATGGCAGTCAATGCCCTCTACAACATTGTGGACAGTTACTTCGTGGCGCAGCTGTCGGAGGACGCCATGACAGCCCTGTCCCTGGTGTACCCGATACAGAATTTTATTACTTCTGTGGCGGTGGGCTTTGGTATCGGTATCAACGCCGCCATCGCCCTGTGCCTGGGAGCCGGAGATGAGAAGCGGGCCAGCCAGGCGGCTTCCCAGGGGTTGCTGCTAAATATCCTGCACGGCGTGATTCTGGCGGTGGGCTGTATCCTCTTGATGCCGCTGTTTCTCTCGCTGTTTACGGAGCGGACCGATCTGGCGGGGATGGCGGTATCCTACGCCAATATCGCCTTTGCCTTCTCCCCGATCATTACCGCCGGCATAACCTACGAGAAAATTTTCCAGGCGGTGGGGCAGATGAAGCTGACCATGATCAGCATGCTCTGCGGCTGTGTGGCAAATATTGTGCTGGATCCGCTGATGATTTTCGGCATCGGCCCCTTCCCGAGAATGGAGATCGAGGGCGCTGCTCTGGCCACCGGCATCGGGCAGACGCTGACCCTGATCATCTATCTTGTATTTTACAGCCGCAGTTCCTGGCAGGTACAGATTCGCCGGAAGTACGCGGGGGTCGATCGAAAGATGGCCATAAGACTCTACGGGGTGGGAATCCCGGCGACGCTGAACATGGCGCTGCCGTCCTTTCTGATTTCTGCGTTAAACGGCATCCTTGTGACTTTCTCCGAGTCCTATGTGCTGGTGCTTGGCGTTTACTACAAGCTGCAGACCTTTATCTATCTGTCCGCCAACGGTATCGTTCAGGGTATCCGGCCCCTGATCGGCTACAATCTGGGCGCCGGGGAGCGTGGCAGAGTCAGAAAAATTTATCAGACCGCGCTGATCCTGTCCGCGGCAATCATGGCGGTGGGGACCGCCCTCTGCTGGCTGATGCCGGCACAGCTGTTCGGTCTCTTTACGGCAAATGAGACCACCATCTCCATGGGCGTGACGGCTCTGCATCTGATCAGCCTCGGATTTATTGTCTCCGCGGTCTCCGTGACTTCCTCCGGGGCTCTGGAGGGAATGGGAAAGGGAACGCCGTCTCTGGTCATCTCCCTGCTCCGGTATGTGGTTGTCATCATACCGGCCGCCTTTTTCATGAGCATGCGCCTGGGAGCTGCGGGTGTCTGGGGCGCTTTTCCGGTGGCTGAGATTGTCACCGCCGTGATATCCTGGCTGATCTGGAGAAGATATCTCGAGAAGAGATGAAAAGTCGCTGCGCGGGTTCGGAATGGCCGGATCCGCCGGCGATTTTTCTTTTGTGGGAAACTGCGCCCGGCGGCCTGTCCTCGGTTGACAGGAGTCGGGGCAACCGATATGATAATACCATGAGCGAAAAAAGATAAGAAGAGGCGTGTGGAATGAAGAATCTGAAACAGTTACTGGAAAGAATGGAATACACCCTGGTCCAGGGGAGCGTGGACAGAGAGATCACGGAGCTGATCTACGATTCCAGAAAGGCGGCGGAGGGCGTCCTGTTTGTCTGTGTCAAGGGCACAGCGGTGGACGGCCATGATTTCGCTGGCGAAGTGGCAGGCAAGGGGGCGGCAGCCCTGGTGGTGCAGGAGGATGTAAAGGTTCCGGAGGATGTGACCGTCATCAAGGTAAAGGACACCAGGGAGGCGCTGGCCTTCCTGTCGGCGGCCTGGTTTGACTATCCGGCGGATTCCCTGAAGGTCATCGGCGTGACCGGCACCAAGGGGAAGACCACCACCACCTACATGGTAAAATCCATCCTGGAGAGCGCGGGTTACCGGGTGGGACTCATCGGCACCATCGAGGCGGTCATCGGCGACACCCACATCCCGGCGGCGAACAATACGCCGGAGAGCTATCTGGTGCAGCAGTATTTCCGGCAGATGCTGGATGAGGGCTGCCAGTGCGCGGTCATGGAGGTTTCCTCCCAGGGGCTCAAGATGCACCGGGTGGACGGCTTTACCTTCGAGATCGGCATCTTTACCAACATTGAGCCGGATCACATCGGGCCAAACGAGCACGCCTCCTTCGAGGAGTACCTCTCCTGCAAGGCCATGCTGTTTTCCAAGTGCCGTCTGGGCATCGTCAACGTGGACGATCCCCATTGTCAGGAGATTTTGAAACATCACACCTGCCGGGTGGAGACCTACGGCTTCTCACCGGAGGCGGACATCCGGGCTGAGGATGTGCGACTCGTCAAGAGACCGGGCTATCTGGGGGTGGCCTATCAGGTCAGGGGACTGGTCAACGGTCCCATCGAGATCGATGTGCCGGGCAAATTTTCCGTCTACAATTCCCTGACGGCTATTGCCATCTGCCATCATTTCAACGTCTCTCTGGAGGATATGCAAAAAGCTCTAAAGACGGCGAAAGTCAAGGGGCGGATCGAGATGATCAAGGTGTCGGACGATTTTACGCTGATGATCGACTATGCCCACAACGCCATGAGCCTGGAGAGCCTTCTGACCACCCTGCGGGAGTATGAGCCCGGGAGGCTGGTCTGTGTCTTCGGCTGTGGCGGCAACCGTTCCAAGATCCGGCGCTATGAGATGGGGGAGGTGTCAGGAAGACTGGCGGATCTTACCATCATTACCTCCGACAACCCCCGTTACGAGGAACCGCAGGCCATCATCGACGATATCCGCACCGGCATCGAGAAGACGGACGGCAGGTATATCGAGATCATCGACCGGAAGGAGGCAATCCGATATGCCATCGCCCACGGGCAGAAGGATGATGTGATTGTGCTGGCGGGCAAAGGACACGAGGATTATCAGGAGATCAGGGGAAAGAAATATCCCATGGATGAGCGGGTGTTGATCGCCGAGGTTCTGGAGGAACTGAAAGGCGAAAAGGACGCGAAGGCTGAAGGCTGCGGACAGGGAGAGACCGTTTCATGAAGTACGCGGATATCATTATTGATATTTCCCATGAAAAACTGGATAAAACCTTTCAGTACCGGATTCCGCCGGAGCTGGAAGCACAGGTCACGGTGGGAACCCAGGTGTGGATTCCCTTCGGCAACGGCAACCGGAAAATCCGGGGATATGTGGTGGAACTGAGCGACCATCCCAAGGTGGACGCGGCCAAAATCAAGGAGATTGCCGGGCTGCCGAAGGACTCCGTGACCATCGAGACACAGCTCATCGCCCTGGCGGCCTGGATGAAAAGAAATTACGGCTCCACCATGAATCAGGCATTGAAGACCGTCATCCCCATCAAGCGGCGGGAGGCGGCGAAGGAGAAGAAGACTCTGCGTCTTCGCCTCAGCGAAGAGGAGGCCAGACGGGAGCTGACGGAACTTCTGGCCAGAAAGCGTCACAGCGCGGCGAAGGAGCGTCTGCTGCGGGAACTGATGGAGAAGAAGGCAATCCCCTGGGACATGGTGACCGGAAAACTGGGGATCTCCTCCTCGGTCATCCGGGACATGGAAAAAAGCGGGATTCTCGCCATCGATTTTTCCCGGGAGTACCGCAATCCCATCAGGGGGCTCTCCGTGGGGCGGGAACATCTGACGCTGACAGACGAGCAGCAGGCCGCTGTGGACGCGTTTTGTGAAAGTTACGATCAGGGGAAGCGGGAGACCTTTCTTCTGGCCGGCGTGACCGGCAGCGGGAAGACCGCGGTCTACATGGAGATGATCGACCACGTGCTGGCGGCGGGACGCCAGGTCATTGTGCTGATTCCGGAGATCGCCCTGACTTATCAGACGGTCATGCGCTTCTACCGGCGCTTTGGAGAGCAGGTGTCGATTCTCAACTCCCGGATGTCGCCCGGCGAGCGATTTGACCAGTACGAGCGGGCGAAAAACGGGGATATCCGCATTATTGTAGGGCCGAGAAGCGCGCTGTTTTCGCCGTTCCCGGATCTGGGCCTGATCGTGATCGACGAGGAGCACGAGGCGGCCTACAAGAGCGAGACGGTGCCGAAGTACCACGCGAGAGAGACTGCCATCGCCCGGGCGAAGATGTGTCAGGCGGCGGTGGTGCTGGGGTCTGCCACGCCCTCGGTGGAGAGCTACAGCAGGGCCAGATCGGGAGTGTATCATCTGCTGACTCTGACCCGCCGGGTGGCCTCCCAGCCGCTCCCGGAGTGCGAGATCGTCGATCTGCGGGAGGAATTGCGCCGGGGAAACCGTTCTATGCTGAGCGGCCGGCTCCAGGAGGAGATTGCCCTGCGGCTGGAGCGGGGAGAGCAGACCATGCTGTTTTTGAACCGACGGGGCATGATGGGGTTCCTTTCTTGCAGGGCCTGCGGCCATGTGATAAAATGTCCTCATTGCGATGTGTCTCTGAGCCTTCACAGAAACGGCCGGCTGCGCTGCCATTACTGCGGCTATGAGACGCAGAGCCCGAAGGTCTGTCCGAGCTGCGGCTCCGGCTATATCGGAAGTTTCCGGGCGGGAACCCAGAAGATCGAGGAGATTGTAAAGAAGAGGTATCCGGAGGCCAGAGTGCTTCGGATGGATACGGACACCACAAAGGGAAAGGACGGACATCAGAAGATTCTGGCTGCCTTTGCCAACCGGGAGGCGGACATTCTGGTGGGAACCCAGATGATTGTCAAGGGCCACGATTTTCCCGATGTGACGCTGGTGGGAATCCTGGCGGCGGATCTGTCCTTAAACGCCGGGGATTACCGGAGTGCGGAGCGCACCTTTCAGCTTCTGACCCAGGCGGCGGGCAGAGCAGGCAGAGGGGAAAAACCCGGGCGGGTGCTGATCCAGACTTATCAGCCGGATCACTACAGCATCGTGGCGGCCAGCCATCAGAACTATATGGAGTTTTACCAGCGGGAGATCTGGTACCGGCAGATGATGGCCTATCCGCCGGCAGCCCATATGCTGGTGGTGCAGGTTATTTCCCCAAAGGAGGAGGATGCGGATCAGACAGCGACGCGACTGGCGCAGGTCGTTGCCCGTCAGGAGGAGGAATATGCCGTCATGGGCCCGACGGACGCGGCAATCAAAAAGATCAGCGATATTTACCGCAAGGCAATCTATATCAAGGCCAGGGAGTATGAAAAGCTGACGGATCTGATGCAGCGCCTGGAGGAATCATTTTCCGAGACGGTGGCGGGCAGTCAGACCCATGTGTGGTTCGACTTTGATCCCATGAGCGGATTTTAGAAAAATAAAAATGAAACAGGAGGATGGATAGAGGATGGCACTGAGAAAGATCAGAATTCAGGGAGACAGCGTGCTCACAAAGGTATGCAGACCGGTGGAGAAGATGACGCCGCGCATAAAAACGCTGATTGAGGACATGTTAGATACTATGTACGACGCGGACGGCGTGGGACTGGCGGCGCCCCAGGTGGGCGTGCTGCGCCGGGTGGTGGTTATCGATGTGGGAGAGGGACCGATTGTCATGGTCAATCCCGAGATTATCGAGTCCGACGGCAGCCAGACCGGCGAGGAAGGATGCTTAAGCCTTCCGGGCAAATCCGGTGTGGTGACCAGGCCCAATCATGTGAAGGCCCGGGCGTACAATGAAAATATGGAACTTTACGAGATCGAGGGCGAGGAACTTCTGGCCAGAGCCATCTGCCATGAGCTGGATCATCTGGAGGGTCATATGTACACCGAGAAGGTGGAGGGACCGCTTCACGACGTGACCGCTGAGGAAGAGGAGGAAGCATGAGAGTCATTTTTATGGGAACCCCGGACTTCGCGGTCAGTGTGCTTGCAGCGGTGGCGGAGGCCGGCCACGAGATTCTTCTGGCAGTGACCCAGCCGGACAGACCGAAGGGACGGGGAAAACAGATTCAGTACTCCCCGGTCAAGGAGTGGGCCATCGAACACGACGTGCCGGTATATCAGCCCCGGCGGATCCGGGATGAGGAGGCGGCAGCCTATCTGGCGCGTTTCGAGGCTGACATCATTGTGGTGGCGGCTTTCGGTCAGATCCTCCCGAAGGAGATCCTGGAACTGCCGCCCTACGGATGTGTGAATGTGCACGCCTCCCTCCTGCCGAAATACCGCGGGGCTGCCCCGATTCAGTGGGCGGTCATCAACGGGGATCCGGTAAGCGGCGTGACGACCATGCAGATGGGCGTGGGTCTGGACGACGGTGATATGCTTCTGAAGGAGGAGGTGCCCCTGGCGGCGGATGAGACCGGCGGGAGCCTCTTTGACAAGCTGGCAAAGGCCGGCGGAAAACTCTGTGTCAGAACCCTGGAGGGACTGGAGCGGGGAGAGATCACACCGATCCCTCAGAATGAGGCGGAGGCCACCCATGTGGGCATGATCAAAAAGAGCATGGGGGAGATGGATTTTTCCCGGTCGGCCATCGAGCTGGAGCGTCTGGTCAGAGGCCTGAATCCCTGGCCCAGCGCCTTTACCCACATCGGCACAAAAACCCTCAAAATCTGGCGGTCCGCGGCAGAACAGAAACTGCCGGAGGGAGCCGGGGACGCGGCGGACTGCATGAGGGAGCACCCGGTACCGGGAATGATCTGCCACATTGACAGCGCCGGCATCTGGGTTCTGACCGGAGACGGATTCCTCATCCTGCAGGAAGTGCAGCTGGAGGGAAAGAAGCGGATGAGCGCCGCCGATTTTCTCCGGGGTCATGATCTGCCGGTGGGGATTGTGTTCAAGAAAGGTTGATGACAATGTTAGGACTGGTATTAGGATTGGGATACGGATACGGATTTTACGGATTCTACTGGGATCCGACCTACTGGCTGGTCATTGTGGGAGCGGTCATCTGTCTGATCGCCTCCGCGAGGGTCCAGTCGGTCTACAGAAAATACTCCAGATACCGCAGTCACTCCGGTATGACCGGAGCGCAGACGGCGGAGCGGATTCTCCACTACGCGGGAATCTATGACGTGCAGATTCTCCATGTGCGGGGCAATCTGACCGATCACTACAATCCCGCAAACCGCACGCTGAGCCTTTCGGACAGTGTGTACAACTCCACCAGCGTGGCGGCGGTGGGAGTGGCGGCCCACGAGTGCGGCCACGCGATCCAGCATCAGAAGAATTATCTTCCCTTGAAGCTGCGCAGCGCCATCGTGCCGGCGGCGAATCTGGGATCCACGCTGGCATGGCCCCTGATTATCATCGGTCTGCTCTTTACCAGCGAGACCGGAAACTTTCTGATTACCCTGGGAATTGTGTGCTTTTCTCTGGCGGTGCTCTTTCAGCTGGTCACGCTGCCGGTGGAGTTTAACGCTTCCGCCCGGGCCATGCGGATCCTCGGGGAGACGGGAATTTTGGGTCAGGAGGAACTCTCGAAAACCAGAAAGGTGTTGAGCGCGGCGGCTCTTACCTATGTGGCCAGCGCGGCGGCGTCCATTTTACAGCTGCTGCGTCTGATCATTCTGACAGGAGGACGAAGAGACCGTGACTGAGATCAATACCAGAGAAATCATGGTGGAGTGCCTGACGGAAATTCTGGAGCGGGGAGCTTATTCCCACCTGGTACTCCAGAAGGTGCTGACAAAGTATCAGTATCTGGAGAAGCGGCAGCGGGCTTTTCTGACCCGGACAGTCCAGGGAACCCTGGAGCGGAAAATCGAGCTGGACGCCGTGCTGGACCAGTTTTCCAGCACGCCGGTAAAAAAGATGAAGCCCTTCATCCGCAATCTGCTGCGGGGCAGCGTCTATCAGATCCTCTATATGGATGGAATCCCGGACGCGGCGGTCTGCAACGAGGCGGTCAAGCTGGCGGTAAAAAAGGGATTCGGGCCGCTGCGGGGCTTCGTCAACGGGGTCCTGCGGAATATCAGCAGAAAGAAGGGGGAGATTTCCTTTTCGGATCTATCCGTCCGCTATTCCATGCCCGGATGGATTCTGGATCTGTGGTCCGGGGAGTATGACAGCCGGACGCTGGAGCGCATGCTGGAGGCATTTCTTACCCCGGCGCCTACCTTTATCCGGGTCAACACCCGACGA
>JABLTR010037147.1_pt1 | contig 15384 bp, 20 predicted proteins | sample 7160071 | NCBI WGS metagenome assembly JABLTR01 (sample SAMN14651230, study PRJNA627086) | human gut metagenome | isolation source: feces | host: Homo sapiens
ACGAGCCTACAAAATGGCCCGGTAGTTCAGTTGGTTAGAACGCTAGCCTGTCACGCTAGAGGTCGACGGTTCGAGCCCGTTCCGGGTCGCCATTTCTGCTGATATAGCTCAGTCGGTAGAGCGCATCCTTGGTAAGGATGAGGTCGCCAGTTCGAATCTGGCTATCAGCTCCATAGAAACCCGTTGTCCCGCAAGGGATAGCGGGTTTTTGCTTTTTCTGGAAGTCATCTCGATAGGCAAAAAGGATTGAGCAAAGGATTGAGGTAGGCCCAAAAATGAGCCGGGGAGCAATCCCCGGCCCCATCGTTACAAGATAATCACATACCGCCGTTTCATATCTTCAAGCATTTTAATGGCCTCCAGGCGCTCCCCTGGCGTGGCGTCGGGGTTGTCCCTGATCTGGCGGAGGGCTGCGGCCTGGGCCTTGACTTCCTCCATCTCCTGGCGGTGGCGCTCTCTCCTTGCCTGCTCGTTGCGCTTGCGGGTTGCTATCCCCTGGGCGTTTGATTTATTCATCTGCAATCGCCTCAAAAGTTTTCAACGGCTGTGCTTGCAAGTTCTTCCCATTTCCCGGCCATAGCGACGGTATGGGCCGGGGTGGTGCGCTGCGTCCCTCCCCCGCCGCGTCCGCTGCAATAGTTGCTGATCTCCACCAGGTCGGAGAAGTTCCGCATGGTGCTGTTTTTCCCGTTGCCGATTTGGCTGCAAAGTACATAGAGCTGCCCACGGGTTTTCGCGTCGGTGTTCTTGTCGTCGGCAAGCTCCTTTGCGTGTTTGGAGATAAGCCGGAGCATGGTGACGTTGGCGTCGTACTTGTTTACCAGGGAAAAAACATCGTCAGCGGTTAGGATGCCCGATTTCAGCAGTTCCAGGGCGTTGGCATCGATGGCGTCAGGGTCAACGGTGGAGCTGGCCCGCACATCGCTTTCAAGTTCGCGCCGGATTGCCTCTTTCTGCCGGTCAAACTCCGCCCACACGCGGCTCTCTGTTGCCTTGAAAGTGTGTTCAGCCTCCAGCAGCTCCGCCTTTGCCCGCTGCCGTCTTAGGTCGTTCTCGCCCCGGTAGGTTTCCGCTCTCCACGCCTGGGCGTCGGTGTTGGCTTTCTGCGCGGCCTGGAGCTGGTTCCATGCCTCCATGTATTCCTCGCGGGCGGTCTTAAAGGCCGTATCAAGGCGCTGGGCGTATTTGTTGTACTGGCTCATTTAACTATTCTCCTTTCGGCTGTTGCAAAGCGTCCACAAGGCGCAAGTTTCTTTACAGGTGGTAAAAAAGTGCTTATCTGCAAACGGGCACCGCTGCCCTGTCACGGGCGGCGCGCCGGTTACAATTCCGCATCCGCTTTCCGTGTATCGGGCGCATTGTGTGGTACACTTGGAGCGGAATGGGCAGTCTCCCCAGGTTTTGGGGCGCTTTTCCTCTACGATTTTCGGGGGCGGCGGAACATGCCCCACTTCAAACTCTCCATAGGTTGTTGTGATAGTCGGGGCATACTCGATGGAATTTCCCACACGGCGAAACTTGCGCCCCAGCTCGTCCCGCTCCCAGGAGCCGGGTTCAATATTGCTCATTTTTGTATCATCCTTTCTATCAATCAATCAATTACGCAGAAATAGTCTGGAATTTCATACCGCAAAATCCGGTCAAGGTCATCCATGCTGTTTCCACATAGCACCCGAACAAACGTCCCTTTTGCAGCTATCAGGTCATCCACGGTGCCGGTCTGTTCTCCCCCGTCTGACGTGCGAAACAGAATAGTGAGCCGCTTCCCGCGTTTGCGGTCAATATAGTCTGCAATACGGCGCAGTCTGGTCTTGATCTCGTTCATAGTTCATCGCTCTCCAATTCTGGAAACTCCAGCTTTCCAACCTCCACGGCCTCGTCGATCAGTTGATACAGGGACAGGCTCAAAGCGTCTATTCCCTCCACGGGATGGGGATAGAGTACGATCCGCCGTCCGTCCGGGGTGTATGCGCCGTGTTGCATCAGATATTGCTCCGGGGTCAGGGGCGTGTGAAACTCGCTGCCGCCCACCACAATGAACGTTGTCAGCGTGGGCCGCTGACTGTCCACATAGTCAGACAGCAGCCGCAACCGCTCTTTAATGCTTGGCAATTCCTCACCCCCTCAAACGTCAACCACTATCACAGTTTTGCATGGTTTCAAAAAATCGTGGGCCTGTTCCTCACTATGAAAATCCCGCTGGAGTGCGCCACGGTAGACTGTCCAGCCGGTTTCAGTTTGGTGCATGATACCCACGCCGGGGCCGGGAATTGCTCTTTTCAGCCGGTCAAGGCGGGATTCGATGTTTTTAACCATTCGATTCATCCTTCCATCGTTCAAGTTCGGTCAGACGGTCCAGTACGTCGGTCAGCTCTGTGAATTTCAAATTGAAGTCAAGCAGGGTTCGTGCCGCTGATATTTGGGCGGGGCTGGCCTCTGTGTCATCGGTTACAATTTGGCCCAGACGGTCAATCGCGGCGGTCAGGTTCTGCCGCAGTTGCATGGTTGCGCTGTTCAAGAGTTCGGCGGCTGCCTGCTTGTAAGCGGCGGAAAACTCCGGGTCTTTTATGTACTCCCGCAAGGTGCTTTCTCCAATCCCTGCGGCCTTTGCCGCCTCCGCCCTTGTACGGCTCACAAGGAGGGCTTGCAGGGCTTTTTCTTTACGTGGTGTTATGAGTATCACCCCCTTTCTCTGGTGGTTTCTGCGGGTTTCTGGCGGTCATAAGGGCATGTTCTTCATATCAGGCCGATTTATGCCCCCATTTTGTCCCTTTTGGCCCTTTTGTCACAAGGATTGAAGAATAATTTTTTTGTGGGGCGGCCTCCGGTGGACAAATCCACCTCCCGGACATAGCCCATAGTGACAAGGGTTTGAAGGGCCGGTTCCATATCCTCCACACGCTTGAATTTCCCCTTGCACAGCCGGAACAAGTCCCGCTTGCTCATTTCATCCTGGCCACTGCTTTCAATCCTTCCCCATAGATACCGGGCGTTTTCGTATTCCTCATTCGCCCCCATGACTTGATAAGCGGCCACGGCATGAGCGGAAAGAAATTCTGCTACGCTGGTAGCCCCGGCCATAACCTCCGGGCTGATAGGGATTTCTGTGGGGTCTCCCTGTACCTCTGCGGCGTGCATCAAGGCCGCGATCCGCACCAGTGCGCCGGTAACTTTGCCGCCCCAGTCCCGCATATTTTCCCATTCATTTCCCAGCCTTTTTTCTATGTATGCCTGGTATTCTTTGCGGATTTCGTCAGCGTCAGGGGAGAGGCGAATTGTCCCGCTCCATTGTGTGGACAAGATACGCCGTACAAATGCCCTGTACTCTGCCCGGACATGGTCAGGGATAGGGAGAGGGGAAATTTCCCGGTGTCCCACCTTTGACTTGCACATGGCATACAGGAAACGGCCACATAATCCCCGGCCCCGGAAGGTGGCGTTGTTCATTAGTCCGGACAGCACTTCGGGTTGAATGGTTAGAAGCATGGTCAAGCGTGGGTTTGGTATGCTGTTGGCTTTCCGTCCAATACGGTCAACCACAATCGCGTCCCCGGCGTGGCCCTTTAGGTAAATATCGAAATTCGCGGTTTTGTCATACCTCCCGGACATGGCATCGAATAGGCCGCCCTCGGCGCTGCAAACGGTCATACACCCACCCTGTCTGTCCATCAGGTCTATCAGCCGTTCCGGGGTCACATCATCCACCAAGAGGCGGAAAGGGTGCATATCCTGGAATTGTGCAAGTTGGGCTGATAGTTCCAGGGCCTCCGCCCGTTTCTCTGCAAAATTTCCTTTCCCCTTTGCAGCGGCGTTTTTAGCTGCCTCCAGGGCCTTTTCCAGAAGGGCCTTTTCTGTCTGGTTCTGGGCAATCTCCACGGCCTCCAGGTCTCTTTGCTCCGCCTCAAACTCATATATCGGTTTTGTTAAAGCGGATATGACAGCGGACTTTCTCTCTCCAGGTGGCGCTACCGCTACACAATACAGGCATAACGGCTCTCTCCAGTCCGGCGTGATCTCCACGGTGAATTTTGATTGAAACGCAGTTGCCAATACGCCCAGGGACAGGATACCGGCCATTTCCTCCGGGGTCTGCGTACTTTCTGCCAGACATTCCACAAAGGCGGCCAACGGGCCGGGCAAGTCCTCTGTGGGGAAAGGCGGGGTGTCTGTCTCATTAAAGGGGATAGGCATTTCCCATTCTTGATTCTCCGGGACAAAAGGGCCAGAAGGGCCAAAAGCCCCGGATTCCATCAGGGATTCAAAACTTTGTCGATCCACTTGGTGATAGCCCTCCTTTCCCGGAATATCTGCGCTTGTTCCTCTGGCGTCCCGAACATCAGGGCATCTGACCAGTGCTCAAAGGTTTCGTGCATCCGAATTGCGACGGCTTGTCCATCGGTCAAGCGCCCCATGTCCAGGTCATCCTCCAGAAGTAGCAAGTGCCCCTCCCGGAAAGCTGCGTTCAGGCGGTTAATAAACTCACTCCGCCATTCCTCAAAGGCATTGTGCGCCCCGGCTACTTCCAGACGGCGGCGGGCCTGTTGTGCCTCAGCCTGTGTGGGTTTTCGATGGAGCGGGAGGGCAAGGGCAAAATCAGCATTCAGCCGCTCCACGGCCCCCATAGCGTCCAGGCCCAGGAGGCGGGCGGTGAGGTCGATGGAGTCCCCGCCCACGTCACACACCCAGCACCGAAAGCGGCCCTTGTGAAAACTCATAGAGGGGTGTTTGTCAGCGTGGAAGGGGCAGAGCGCCCAGCCCCGGCGGTCAAAAGTCAAGCCATAGTGACGGGCCGCATCTTGGGCGCTCACCCGCTCCCGGACTTCGCGGAATACGTCAGTCAAGGCCCGCGCCCCTTTCGATTGCCCGCGCCGTCCGCAAAATTTCTTTTGCGCGGTGTTTCATGCTCCTGGCAAACCGTTGGGCCTCTGCCGGGTCATCTGTTACCCAATAGCCGCTTTTGTTATCTGCGACAATAAGCGCCCCGGCGCGGCGCTCCTGTTCGATCTGCGCCCGGATGGTTCGATGGTCAAGGCCGGTTAATGCGCATAGTTCCCGGCCAGTTACTGCGCTCTCCTGGCTATGGCCCAGGTAGTCCGCAATTTTGATTTGACGGCCAGCCGCCGCCGTGGTAATATGGTCATAGGAAATAGCCGCCCTGCCACAAGCTGCAATTTCCACCCCCGCCTCTGCCAGCGTTGCCGCGCTGGTAGGGGCCTTTTCTTTTGCGGTCATTCCGTAGCACCTCCCTCCGCGTCAAGCTGGCGCAGGAGCTTGTTGACGTTCACCAGGTACACGGTGCCACTCTTGATATGGGGGATGGAGCCGTCTTTGCACCCCTGCCGCAGATAAAACTGCGATAGGCCGGTGGCGCGGCTTGCCGCCGCAATCTTCATGAACGGGGTGGCCTGTCTGGTTTCTGTTGCTTGCATTTTTTTGTCATCCTTTCATCTTTTTTTGGGTGGCCTATTGACAAAGAAGTTACACTTGATTACAATAAGAATAATCAAGCAACGCTTCTTTTCTTCAAGATAACACAAATCCACGGAGAACACAAGCTGCAGTTGATGAAAATCTTAAAATGAAAGTGATATTTGATAATGGAGGGCAATATGGGCAGAAAAAGCAGCGCTACTTCTGGAATGAATGTAGCAGAAAAGCAAGCAACCCCGCTTGCACAGCGATTAAATGAGCTGATAACCGATAGCAATGGATTAAAGGATTTTTTGGGCTGTTCCATCCAAGCAGTAAATCAGTACAAGTTAGGAATCTCGCGCCCGTCCCTTGAAAATCTCTGTAAAATTGCTGACTTTTATGGGGTGTCCACTGATTATCTTTTAGGGCTTACCGATGTACCAAGTGTTGATCCGCAGATACAAATAGCTCATAAGGTGACGGGCCTATCCGAAGATGCAATTCACCAGTTATCCCGCCTCGCCACGGTCGCAAATGGGAATAGGGCCGTCAATGCACTGCTGGGAAACCCAAAGCTCTACAATTTTGCCAGTTACCTCGCTACATTTTTTTACGGTGGGTGGGTTGAAGAATTTACTGGGGAGGAAGAAGGACATATATCTTCCCTAAGGAAAATAGATGCTGATAGTGAAATATTTGGTCGATATATTCGGCCTGCTATGCTGGTTCAAATCAATCAGGTGCTTACAGAAATAAAGGATTATATTGAAGAAAAGGGGGAGGAATAATGGCCAGCATCAAACTGAATGAGACAAAGGACGGTCGCCGGTTCTTTCAGATCAGTGTTTCCCGTGGATATGGCAAGGCCCCATACAAAACGCGCTGGTACTGGCCGGACGGCTGGAGCAAGCGTACAGCGGAGCGGGAAGCCGCAAAACAGGCCGCCGCTTTTGAGCTGGCGTGTAAGAACGGAGAAGTCCTAAATCGCGCCCAGGAGCGGGAGAAAGCCGCCCGGGAGGCCGCAGAGGCGGCAAAGCTGAAAACAGTCCGGCAATATGCGGACGGGGTGTTTATGCCCACCAAAGAGGCCACATTCTCCGAAAATGCCAGGTCAAGCTATCGGATGTTCCTGGACAAGCATATCCTCCCGGTGCTGGGGGATGTGCTGCTGGTGGAGGTCTCCCCGGCCATGATCTCAAAGCTGCTGATAGATTTCCAGCGGGCCGGATATGCCCATGCTACAACAGTGAAACTGTATAACATCCTAAACGGCATTTTTGAAATGGCCTTTCTTGATGACAGTATTCCCATGAACCCCATGCTGAAGGTGAAACGGCCAGCGCCCAGGAAGGACGAACAGCCCAAAGAGGAAAGCGACAAGGCATATACTGTGCAGGAGTTATCCTATATCCTTTCCTGTGCCGCCCAGGAGCCGCTGCAATGGCAGACATATATTTCCCTGGCTGCTGATACCGGCCTCCGCCGTGGGGAGTGCTGCGGCCTCCAGTGGTCTGATATTGACTTCAAGGCCGGGGCGGTGACGGTGCGGCGCAATCTGCAATACACGGCTGCGGCGGGCGTGTATGCCACAAGCCCAAAGAATGGCAAGGTGCGGGTGGTGGATGTGGGGCCGGACACGCTGGCCCTGCTGAAACAGCTCCGGGAGAAACAGGCGCAATCCTGCATTTCAAAGTGGTGCTTTACCCAGGAGGGAACAGCGGAGCCGATGCACCCCCAAAGCCCCACCAGGTATTTTCAGAAGTTCGGACAACGGTACGGTGTCAAGGATTTCCACCCCCACAAGCTCCGGCACAGCTCCGCCTCTATAGCGATCACCAGCGGGGCGGATGTGGTCAGCGTGTCGGAGCGGCTGGGCCATAGCGACACGGCGGTTACATTGCGGATGTACGCACACGCCAACGAGGAAAGCATACGGCGGGCCGGTCAGACAGTCCGGGACGCATTGAAAGCCCAGCAAGGGTAAAAAAAGAGCGGCGCAGGGATTTACTCCCCGCGCCGTTTCTATGGTCTGCAAAAGGATTGAGCAAAGGATTGAGCTACAGGCTAAAAGGATTGAGGTGAGGCTAAAGTAAGCTACGACAAACTGCAACAGGGTAAAACCTTAAAAGCCTTGCGCCACAAAGCTTTCTGGAAATAAAGTAAAACAAATTACAGCAAGCTATAACAAGGCTGGTTATAATTGGTAAGGATGAGGTCGCCAGTTCGAATCTGGCTATCAGCTCCAGAAAACACCTGAAATCCTTAGATTTCGGGTGTTTTTTGTTGCAAATTTTGACTATTTGAGTTGCAGAAAAATGCTGGCTTGAGGGATGACCCACACCGTGACCCACTTGCCGAAAGGAAACAATGGAGACAAGAGTACCGGGTAGGAGGGTTGTGCCTCCTGTCCGGCATTTTCTGATCTTGGTCTTCACAACATCTGCTCCATGAAGGCACCCATCGTGGCCGCTGCTTCGTCCTGTTTTTGTCGGGTGGCGTGGGTGTAGGTGCGGAGCGTGAATCCGGCGTCGTAGTGGCCCAGCATGCTGGATACCGTCTTGATGTCCACGCCGTTTTGCAGAGCCATGGTTGCGAAGGTGTGCCGCAGATCATGGAACCTGATGTGCTCCAGTCCGGCGTCTTTTAGAATTTTTTTGTGGAGGTTTACCACGCTGTCCGGGTAGTACATCTCCCCTGTCACTGGGGAGGGGAACAGGTATGGGTTGTCCGGGTGTTTCTCGTGCTCCTGGATCAGTAAATTCACCGCCGTCTGCGGGATCGACACCTGCCGGACGGAGGTCTCCGTTTTGGGCCTTGAGAGAGTCAGTTCTCCGTTCGGGTTTTTGATGTACTGTTTGCTGACGGAGATGGTGCGATTTTGTGTGTCCAAATCATCCCACCGCAGGGCCACCAGTTCCCCTTTCCGCAGGCCGCTGACCAGCTCCAGGTAGAACATGGGCAGAAGCCCCCTGGCGTTGGCCGCGTCCAGGTAGCTCTTGATGTGATCCGCAGGCAGGATTTTCATCTCAATCTTCTGCACCTTTGGCGCGATACAGTCCTCGGTGGGATTCCGAGGGATCAGCCGCTCTTTGACTGCCCGCTGGAAAGCACAGTGGAGCATCAGATGGACGCTGCGGACAGTCGTGCTGCTGAGCCCGGGATTTCCCTTGCCGTTTTTCCGGTTGACCCGGCCATTTTCCAACAGATCCTTGTAGAGCTTCTGCAGGTGCCGGGAGGTCAGCTTCTTTAGCTTGATGTCTCCGATGCGAGGGATGGTATAAGTTTCGATCATGAGCTGGTAGCGGTCAGCCGTTGCGACCCGGATATTGGGCTTAGCATAGAGCTCATACCAGGTCCGTAGCCAGGTAGCTACCGTGTACTCTTCACTGCGGCTAACATCCAGCCCTTTCGTTTCTTCAATGGCGGCTTTCAGTTTCTCTTTGACCTCTGCCTGTGTCCTACCCAGTACGCTTTTCACGATCCGCTTGCCGGTTTTAGAGTCATAACCGGCGGAGTACCGACCTTCCCATCTGCCGTCCTTCCGTTTTCGGATATTTCCTTCGCCGTTGGCCCGTTTCTTTGCCATATTGATCGCCTTCCTTTCAACGACACAACATACCACAGAAAAGCGAAATAGCCAGGGGAAACGCCGATAGTTATCAGTTTGTTAAGAAAGGGCTGCCGCTGGTAGCCCTTTTTCTTTGAATAGCGTATCAAATTTTGACCTGGGGACACCTCATCTTCGCCCCCTCTGTGGCCCGCTTTTCTTCTTCCTCCTCGAAGGAATAAGGCTCGATTTCTCCTGCAATCCCCATGCCCAGCTGAAACCCAGCGATGAAGGATGCCAAAGAGGTCTCTTCCCGCAGTTCGTTCTCCAAATCTGCCAGCTGCAGCAGGGTCTCCTGATCTTGCTGGCCTAACCTCGCTTTGATTTCTCTGTATACCTGATCCAATTCCTCCCGGACTTTTTGAAGCTCCGGCTCCCGGCAGAACCTTGCGTGCAGGGCCCTCATGTAGTCGTACATCGTGCCGCCTCCTTGTCAGCGACTCAACATACCACGATGCGGACCCAATAGCCAGGGGGCATGGCATCTATTATCAGAAAAGTAACAACTTGGCAGCTTGGCCGGAAGCCTTATCTTTGTTTGTGTCAGCACAGATTAGGCACGCTCAATTATTCTCCTTGGGGATTGTCCATTATTGCTCAAACAGTCCCATTTCCAGCACAAATTTCGGTTCCTTTTTCCGCTCCAGTACCTCTTGACCACATGTTTGCCCACAGACAGCGAAAATCGACCCGCCGGGGGACTTTTCTCTCGGCGGGCCGGTTTGCGTGTACCTCAGCTTGCCATTCGGCTCCATCGCTTTCTTGCCTGGAAGGTGGTCATCGTTCGCTCTTTCGGCTTTTCCTTCTGCTCCGTGACCCCTGCCTTGGCGATGCCCCGGTCGATTTTCACCGCCGCCTGCTGTCTCATCTCATCAGTGACATGGGAGTAGGTGTTCAGCGTGGTCGCGCAGGACACATGGCCCAGGATGGTGGACAGCGTTTTGATGTCCATCCCGTAGGACAGGGCGTTGGTGGCGAAGGTATGCCGTAAATCATGGAACCTAACCCTATCGCATCCCGCATGATCCAGTATCCTGTGCAGGCGCTGGTGGATGGAAGACGGGCGCATGGGCGAGTCCTCCTTCTTGGGAGAGGGGAACATCCATCTGGAATTTACTCTGGCTCTGTACTCCCGCATCACCTTCAGGACAGAGGGCGGCAGGATTAGGGTACGGACTGCCGCTTTTGTCTTTGGCTCACAGATTACTACATCTGGGCCGCTGGTTCCGGCCTGCTTGTTGATCCGCAGTTCCCCGGTCTCCAGATTCAGGTCATCCCACTGGAGGGCCGCTATCTCTCCCAGCCGCAGGCCGGTGGCCAATTCCAGGAGAAATAATTCGTAGTACTTCTCCTCTTTAGCCTGAACCAGCAGTTTCTGCATGGCCTCCCTGGAGAGGATCTTCATCTCCTCGTACCTCACCGGGGACAGCTTGCACCCGTCCGTTGGATCGCGGGAAATTAGATGTTCTGCCCGTGCTTTCTCCAGCGCCCGGTGGCATAGACTGAAACAGTTTCGGATCTGGCCATCTGAAATTCCACTTCCGCCGATATGGTCATCTGACTTCATCCAGGCGCAGAATTGCTGGATATCATTTGTTGTCAGCTTATTCAACGGGATGCTGCCTAACTTTGGTTTGATGTATAGCCGGAGATATCCCTCGTAAGTTCTCTGTGTCCTGGGGCGAATCGTTGGCTTGCAGTAGGTTTCGTACCAGTGATCCAGCCATTCCCCGAAGGGCATATCCGCCCTGACCTTGGAGGGGGTGGACGGTGCTATGGTTTCCTTCAGAGCCTTCAATTTCTCCACGCACTCGCCTTTGGTTTTGGCCAGAACATTCTTCGTCTTGGGCAGGCCCTTCTCGTCGTAGCCGATGACCACCCGCCCCTCTCAGCGGCCATCTTTTCTCAGACGGATGGTTCCTTCGCCGCTCTTGCGCTTTCTTCCCACGGTTTCAGCTCCTCTCCGAAAATATCTGTCAGGAATGTCTCCACGATCTCCGCCGCGCGTTTCTGCATATCTCCAGTGGTGTGGGTGTAGGTGTCCAGAGTGAAAGCCGATCTGGTGTGGCCCAGGATACCGGACAGGGTTTTTACATCTACGCCGCTGGTCAGGGCATGGGTGGCGAAGGTATGCCTTAAATCATGGAACCTGATGCTGGGGAGGCCAGCCTCTTTCAGCAGAGCCTTCATTCTGTCGTAGGCCGTGTCGGGACGGGTAGGCTGCTCCGGCCTCAGAGGGTTTGGGAAGATCCAATCAGTTAAGGCAGACTTCTGTCGCTCCCGGAGAAGTGCTGCTGTGCTGGGTGGGAGGATGATGGTGCGGGTGCCAGCGGCGGTCTTGGTGTCCCATGTGGTCAGTTTGCCACCCTTCTCCTGATGGACGGCGCGGCGTACCTTGAGGGTGCCACTTGCCTCGTCAAAGTCCTCCCACTTGAGGCCGCAGATCTCGCCCCGGCGCAGGCCGGTGGTGAGTTCTGTGTAGAAGAAGTCGTGCCAGGTATCATCCTTTTGAATGACCTCCATAAAGGTATCCAGCTGTTCATCTGTCAGAATTTGTTTTGACTTACAGGTGAATTTTGGCGCTGGAATTTCTTCTGTCGGGTTCCACGGGATCAGTCCGGCCTGTTTTGCCGCGTCCAGCGCCTCGTGGAGCATGGAGTGGATTCCGCGGATGGTACTGCTGGCCAGCCCTTTTCCCGTGATCTGATTGCCTTGACTGGCCAAAGTGTCGTACAATTTTTGGATATCTTTTCCCGTGACTTGGGCAATAGATTTGCCGCCTAAGCGGGGATTGATGTGAATGCGTACTGCCCCCTGATATCGGGTCAGCGTAGTAGGCCGGATGGTGCCGGCGATATTTTTCAGCCATTGATCCAGCCACTCGCCCAAGGTCATCCTGCTCTGCTCGGTCAGGTCGACACCCTGGTAGATGTCGATGTGCTGGCGGAGTTTGGCGGTCAATTCCTTTTGGGTATCGGCGTAGACATACCGGAAGATGGAGTCACCGTTTTCCTTGTGGCCTACCACGATTCGGCCTTCCCAGCGGCCATCCTCCCGTTTCCGCACCATACCGTCCCCAGACGGTCTGCGTTTTGCCATTTCCCTCACCTCCAGAGTTTATCTTTGATTTGCGGCGCAATTTTGGGCTGGCTCACTTGATAGGCGGATATTTATGGGGCTCCGTCACCCACTGATACACCACCGCTCCGCAACGGCGGCAGATCAGGTAGCGCAGCCGGTTGCCCAGGAGGCCGTGCTTTTTGAAAGTGACGATGGCCTCTCCGTGCTGCCAGCCCAGGCCCAGGTCATCGCTTCCGCAGTATTGGCACCGCCGGACCGGGGGTTGATTGCTTGTCATGGTTTATCCCTCCTTATCAGCAACACACAATACCACAGAAACAGGAAATAGCCAGGGCAACGGCTCAGAGTTCAGAGAAAGTTATCATTTGGGCGGTTCATGTTACCGTACTCACTGTCAATGGCATCGTAATACCCGCCAGCCGAGAGAATTTTTGCGGCAGAAAGATTTTTCTTGTTTTATGTGCCGTAATTTTTGAGTAGCAGGTCACATTCCGCCCATGACCATTCCGCCCTGGTTTTGCTCCTCCTCGTGGTCATCCGGCTTGTGGCCCATAGCAATTTTCTTTTCCTGAATTTTTCTCCGAAGTTTGCTGTCGACACGGAGGCCGGCGCTGGACCGGGGCAAGGAGTGATCCTCGAAGATTCGGCTCATGTGGTAGAGCAGGCGGGTGGCCGCCAGCATGACGGATGGCGGATGGAGGTCACTTTGGCGTTCCAAGAAGAACTGCGCGTACTGGTTTCCCTGGGCGGCGGAACGGCTGAACCAATCCGTCGCTTGTACCTGATCCCGGGCCACTCCCTCTCCCGTCAGGTACAACTTACCCAGCATGTACTGGGCATACTGATTGCCCGCCTCTGCCGACCGGGTGAACCACTCCGCCGCTTTTGTGGTATCTTTGGTCACAACCTCGCCGGTCAGATATTCTTTGCCCAGCCGGTAGGTGGCCCACTGGCTTCCGTTTTCCGCTGCCTCCTTCAGCCAGCGGATGCCCTCCTCCGGGTCACGCACCTCCATATCTTCAGAGAGAAGCAGTTTGCCAAGGGCGTACTGCGCCTCCGACAGACCATGCTCTGCCGCTTGGGTGAACCAATCTTTCGCCTTTTGACTGTCCGGGATTAGCAGAGGATCGTCCCGGTAAAGCTGGCCCAGCAAGTATTGGGCGTGGGCATCACCTCGCTCCGCCAGCCGCTCCAACGCCTCCACCGCACCATCCCGTTCCTCCAGCGAAAGCCTTTCATCCCGGATGATTTGCCGCAGTTCCCAACAAGCATTGGACTCGCCCCGCACCTGTTCCGACTCGTCATGAGAGGTCAGACCAGCGTCCTCGAAGGTGATCTCTCCAAGCCGAATACGCTCCGCCTCTTGGATGACGGCGTTCTTGATCTGCCGGAACTCTTTCTCCTGGGACAGCTTTTTCTTCTCTCTGGGCTTATCGTGGTAGTAGCTTTCCACCTCGCTTTGGAGGGCGCACCATTGGGCATAGCAAGCTTTCACCGCTGGTATTTCCTCCAGTCTGTCCACCACCTCGTCCACGGTTTTCTTGACAGACTTGGGGAGGTAGCTGTAGGACTTCTTGCCTTTGACCGTTTCCAATTGTGCAGAGAGCGTCTGCATCAATTTTTCCACCTCCGGGTAGTTGCAGATGTTCCGCGCCATCTCCTGAGTAAGTTTTCGGATTGCATGACGTGCCTCCCGCACCAGATCGTCCCGTGACTGGGATTTTTGTTCGTAGGTGTGAAGCATCTCCTGGCGGAAGATCTGGTTGGTCAGCGTGGACTTGATCTTGTGGATGCCGTCCCGCGTGAGATATGCCTCCCCCGGTACCGTCGACCACGCCATCATGTGCACATGGGGGTGCTCCCCCTCATCGTGGTAGGCGGCATACCAGCGGAAGTGATTCGGATGGATATTCATAGCGGCGGCAATGTCGTTGCGGTTGGTTCGGAGCAAGTTCATCCACGCCTTGGCGTTATCGTATCCAAGCCTGGTGGCATCCTCCCGTTTCAGGGAGAGGATGTGTGTCCACACGTTGCCGGTATACTGATCCAACTCCAGCATGGCCTGCTCCAAGTCCACGCCGTCCTCGTCTCCAAAGAGGCCGTGGTCACCCAGCCGCTCCGCTCGTGGACGGGTGGCAATGTACTTCATGTAGCCGTCTGACTGCTGGACCTCCGGCCAGTTTTCCTCCAATGCTCGAGTGATAAAGACAGAGGCATTGGCTTTGGTGGGTTTCTCCGCGTAGTCCAAATACTCGTCCAGTTCTTTGGACGAAGGGAAATCTTTCACCAGTTTTCTGACCAACTGCTCCTGTTTTCTGGTGGGGGGACGGTCATCCGGGAACAGTTCCACTCGCTCTCTGGTTCCGATGTACCGCAGGTAGCCGCTGACCGAATGGCTCCCATCGCACTTCAGGTAAGGGCTTTTCAGGATCAGTCTTGCCACTCATCGCCCTCCTCCCAAGCTCTCCGCACCCGCTGCTCCAGCGAGATGCGGCCATTGGTTTTCTTCACATTGTTGACGCTCTCCGCCCGCCGGCGGCGGAGATCCTCATCGCTGAACTGATAGGCGTCGGCCAGGATGCCGGCCACCATGTCCTGCTCCACCGCCTGCCGGAAGGTCAGGGAGGACAGCCGCTCCTCCAGCTGTCCCAGCCGTCCGTCCAGGTAGGATTTGATGGAGGTGGGGAGGAACAGGCCGGCGTCGTTGGCGCTGAGGTAGTCCAGGTAGAAGTCCACCGCCCGCTCGACGAAGGCGGTCATACTCCGGCTCCCGTCCTCCTGAAACCGGCGCTCCAGGATGGCTTTCTTCTCCGGTGAGAGATAGAAAGCAAATTTCTCTTTTCTGCCCATAAACTTCTCCTTTCCGGGGCATGACCCCTGTTTTTTTGTTATGGCAGTAGGAGTTTGGGGATTGTGACCACAAACGTGATCCCCGCCGCCTGTTTTTGACCCCACTTTTGATACACCGCAAAACCCCGTAACGACCCGCACCGCGGGGCGAAGTGACCGGCCGGAGGAGCCACTGGCGACCCCGGCTTTTATCCTGCTTTTTCTTTCGTCCTCGAGATTTCCTCCGAAAGCGGGCCAAATCTGCCTTGAAAGCCCTTGGTGGGGCAGGGACTCTGCCACACCCCGAAGGAGGGCGCACAGCGCCTCACAGTGGGGCACACGTGGCGCTCTCTGTGCTCTGTGCCAGGAGCGCCTGCGCCTGCTGCCACCGCTGCCGTTCCTCCAAGCGGAGCATCTGCTGCTGGTAGCAATGATCCATCGTCGCCTGGATTGGC
>JABLTR010041155.1_pt1 | contig 15340 bp, 15 predicted proteins | sample 7160071 | NCBI WGS metagenome assembly JABLTR01 (sample SAMN14651230, study PRJNA627086) | human gut metagenome | isolation source: feces | host: Homo sapiens
AGGCAACACCGCACAATTCCCGCCTTACGGCTTAAGCACCGCTCCGGCGGCTGCGGCACGGCATCTGCGTTGCCAAAATGCTCGATAATACACAAAGTATTGTCTGCGCTTTTGGCTTAGCAGTTGCCGCACCTCGCTCGCCGTATCAGCGCTTAGAATTGTGCGGTGTTGCCCTAAATATAGAGAAGGAGGTCACACCATGAACCGCACCGCAATGCTGCCGCTCTGCCTGCTGGCGCTGTGGCTGACGGCCTGCGGCACTGCCGAGTCCGCAGCCCCTGCCGCCACGCCCACCGCTGCGCCGGAACCGACACCCGCCGAAACCCCCGCCCCGCCCGCCGAACCGGCTGCGCCGTACAGCGACCTGCGCTATCTGCCCTGGCTGGACGAGTACGCCCAACAGACCTACCAGCCGGGCGAATACACGGCCGCGGACCTGTATACCTACACCTACAACACCGGCACCGTCTTTGCGGGGGCCGAGGACGAGGCCGCCGCACTTCTGGAGGAAGATAAGGACCCCGGGCTGGGGGTGCGCGGCCTGCAGGCGCAGGGCATCACCGGCAAGGGCGTGCGCGCCGCCATTATCGACCAGCCGCTGCTGACCGACCACCCCGAATTGTCCGGGCGCATCGCCGCCTACTATGATACCGGCTGCGAGGGGGAGACCGCCTCGATGCACGGCCCGGCCGTGGCCAGCCTGTTTGCGGGCGAATCCATCGGCATTGCGCCGGATGCGACCCTTTACTATGCAGCCTGGCCCTCCTGGCTGATGGACAGCCGCTATGCCGCCGAGGCGCTGGACTGGGTGGTTGCGCAGAACGAAGCACTGCCAGATGGCGAGAAGATCCGGGTCGTTTCGGTTTCCGCCGCACCGGGCAACGCAGAGATGTTCCAAAACGCCGACCTCTGGGATGCCGCCGTGGCGCGTGCCGAGCAGGCCGGGCTTCTGGTCCTGACCGTGGATGGCGCAGGCGTGGAAAAGACCCGCCTTGTACCTTACCCTGCCGTCCTTGCCCGGAATGACCGGGATAATCCCGCCGCCTGCCGGACCGGCTTTGCGGACAGTGACGAGCGCGCAGAAACCGGCAGCAACACCCTCTCGCTGCCCTGCTCCTACCGCACGGTGGCCGAGGAATACACCGCCGGGCAGTACAGCTACACCCACGATGGGCACGGCGGCCTGAGCTGGGGCATCCCCTATTGCGCCGGGGTCATGGCGCTGGGCTGGCAGGTGGACCCCACCCTGACGGGCGAGGAAATGATGCAGTACCTGCTCTCCACCGCCGCCACCGGCACCGATGGCAGCCACATCATTGACCCGGTGCAGTTTATCCAAACGCTGCAGACCGAGCGCGGCGCATAACAACAGCCGACCCCGCAAAGGGGTCGGCTGTTTTACTTACTCCAGTCCCTTCGCTGCCTTGCAGCGGTTCAGCCAGCCGCCGCGCTTGTAGTAAAGGATAAAAAGCAGCGAGGCCAGCGTCCATGTCAGCGGGTAGCTAAGCTCCACCGTGGCGATGGTATGATACCGCGGCACCATCAGGGTCAGCCACAGCACACGCAGGCCACAGACAAAGAACACCGTGATCAGCGTCGGCACGCGCACATCGCCGCAGCCGCGCAGCGCACCGGAAAGCACCTCAATGCTGATATAGGTAATGTAGACCGGCGTCAGCACATGCATCATACCCACGCCCACCGCAACGACCGCATCGTCCTGACTGAACAGCCGGAACAGCGGCTCGGCCGCGTTGTAGAATACCGCGCTGATGACCAGCGTGACGCCCGCCGCCATCGCCATGCAGACCCGCACGCCGTTGCGCACGCGGTCGTACTGCCGCGCACCGAAGTTCTGCCCCGCAAAGGTCGTGATCGCAATGCCCAGCGAGTTGATCGTCATCCAGAACACAAAGTCGATCTTGCCGTAGACGCCCCATGCCGCGATGGTGCTGGTGCCGAAGCTGTTCATGCTGCTCTGGATCAGCATATTGCTGACATTGTACATGGCGCTCTGGGCCGCCGCCGGGATGCCGATCATGCAGATGGCGGCCAGCACCTCGGTGTGCAGGCGCAGCTTTTCCGCCCGGATATGCCACGGCGTGCCCTCGGACCCGGCGATGCAGCGCAGCGTCAGCACCGCGCTGGCGACCTGACTTAGCACAGTGGCCAGCGCCGCGCCCGCCACGCCCCAGCCGAACACCGCAATAAACACGACATCCAGCACGATATTGACGAGTGAGGCCGCGATCAAAAAGTAGAGCGGCCGCTTGGAATCGCCGATGGCACGCAGGATATTGGTGCCCATGTTGTAGAGCATCTGGGGGATCATGCCTAGGGAATAGATGCGCAGATACAGCGCCGCATCCGCAAGGATCTCCTCCGGGGTGCCCATCAGGCGCATCATCGGCGTGGCGCTTGCAAAGCCAAGCACCGTCAGCAGCGCGCCCAGCCCCACGCTGAGCACAAGCGCCGTGTGTACCTGCCGGTCCACAGCCTCGGGGTCATGCGCGCCCCAGCTTTGGGCAATGACAACGCCCGCGCCGCTGCACAGGCCGACAAACAGCCCCACCAGCAAATTGACGAAGGCACCCGTGGCCCCCACCGCCGCCAGCGCGTTGGTGCCCACAAAGTTGCCGACGATCAGCGTATCCGCCGTGTTGTACAGCTGCTGGAACAGCGTGCCGAACCAGATCGGCAAAAAGAAGAACAGCAGCTGTTTGGGGATGCTGCCTGTCAGAATATCCGTTTGTTTTAGACTTCTCATAGCACACTCTCTTTCTCACACTTTCCCTATTCTATGCTATTTTCCCGCACAATGCAAGCCCGCCCCGCCGGGGCACGGTTTTGTGTGAATTTGCAACAATTCAGGCAATATACATGCGATTTTATGCGAGAATTTTGCCGCGCCGGGCAGCTTTTTTTGCGCAAAAGCAACGGCACAGCGTTGTGCAGTGCTGCAATTTGTTATTTCGGCAAACAAAGCCAGCGGATTACGCCAAATTTCGTGCATTTTTTGCATTGTTTTGCCGCAGCGATTGAAAAAAATAAATACCATGGTAAACTAGAAGTAAGACAATTAGGGGTGGAGTGCCCCCAAAAATGAATTGTGGAGGAATTATTATGTTCGAGAAAATCCGTAACCTCAAGAACAAGAAGGGCTTCACGCTGGTGGAGCTGATCGTTGTTCTGGTCATCCTGGCCATTCTTGCTGCCCTGCTGGTCCCGGCCCTGACTGGGTACATTGATAAGGCTCGCACGCAGTCAATTATTGCCGAGACTCGTCAGGCTGTCATGGCCGCTCAGACTATTGCTAGTGAAAAATATGCTTCTGCTGACGCTGATTTGAGCACATGGGCTAAATCCAGCGAAGACACCAAGGCAGTAGAAAAGCTTGCCGAACTCGCAGATGGCAGTGTTGGACCTGTCTCTTTTGTTGCCGGCGGCGGTGAAAAAGCAGGAAAAGTTAATGAATTGACCTACACCAAGGGAACTCGCACCTGTGTTTATCATGCCACTGAAGACGCAAGCTATGTTGACGGCCACTATGAAGTGTCTTGATTTCAATTAAGGTAGTTCTTCGCCCGATGCCCTGCATCGGGCTTTTTTATTCCCATGGAAAGGTGTCCTCACCATGCCAAGCTATCTTGACAATTATACCTGTTTACGATATAGTTAATTAAATAACATTCTGCACCATAGATTCCTTTGCAATAGCATAAGAAAGGCCCGGTAAATAAAATGAAACACAAAAACAAAGGCTTTACGCTTGTTGAACTGATTGTGGTATTGGTCATTCTGGCCATACTGGCCGCCCTGCTGGTCCCGGCACTGACTGGGTACATAGACAAGGCAAAAGAGAAAAAGATTGTTGCCGAGACCCGCATGGTCGTTATGGCTGTCCAGACGGTGGCGTCCGAGGCGTATGGCAGTCTTAATAATTTGGCTGATGATGATCCAGCGAACTGGGCGACCAATCCAACCATTGGGGGAAATCTAGGAAAAGAAGGAATACACATTACCGAAATCAAGAAATTGGCCGAGGTATTTGATTCCAATCCAAAGGCAACCTTTCATGCGGAAATCAACTGGGATGCCCATATAAAGACCGTGCAATACGATAACGGCGCCTATACCTGTACCTATACTGCAGACAGCGAGGGAAGCGGCACGGGGAGCTATAAAGTCCAAAAGAGCAGCACAGCTTTGGATAATTGTGTTCCTATTCATGCCAAATCCCTCTCAACCCCTTAAACCCGCACCATCTTCCCCGCCACCCTTACCCGGTGGCGGGATTTTTTTGTGCCAGCCACCGCCGCCGCAATTCCTGCGCGGCGGCAGTGGTTTTTCTTTTGCGTTTAAGGGGGTTCTATGCTATAATGCCCTGTAAAGGAGTGATTTCATGTCGATCATATGGGAGCCGTGCGCTGCGGGGGCCCGGGTGCTGCGGGTGCTGGGGGACAGCCCTTGCCCTGCCGTGCCGGAAACCGTGGAGGGTCTGCCTGTCACCGAGATCGGGCCGTACTGCTTTGCCGACAAGCCGGTCAAGGCCGGGGCGCGGCGCAGCGGGACCGACACCCATGAGATCACCGGCAATTTTGTGGAGGAGGTCACCCTGCCCGACACGGTGCGCACCCTGCACAGCGCGGCGTTTTACAACTGCCGCCGCCTGCGCCGCCTCAGCCTTGGGGCCGGGGTCGAGGGGCTGGGCAGCGACCTGTTCACGAACTGCCGCAGCCTTGCGCGGCTGTGTCTGCGCGCCGCGCCCGATGCCCCTACCGGCCTGAAAAAGCTGCTGGGGGCCATCAGCGCCGACATTACCGCAGAATTTGACGGCGCACGACTGTTTTACCCCGAATATTCCGAATTTCTTGATGAGAACACGCCCGCGCACATCTTCAACCATAACATTGAGGGCGAGGGCTACCGGATGCGGCAATGCTTTACGGCGGCCGGTGCGGTGGACTACGCCGCGTTCGATGCGTCCTTTGCGCAGGCCTGTGTCGGCGAGGGCGAGGGTGCGCTCTGCCGGCTGGCGCTGGGGCGGCTGGTGCTGCCGTTTGCGCTGGGCGGGCAGGCCCGCGCCGACTATGAATTTTACCTGCGTGCCCACCCGGCGGCCGCGTTCCGCCTTGCCATCGACACCCGGGACGAGGCCGCCCTGCGGCTGCTGGTCGGCTTAGGGCTGCCCACTGCCGAGGCCGCCGCCTACTGCGCCCGCGCCGGTTGGAGCGCCGGGGCCGCGATTTTGTTGGGCCGCGCCAAACGAGCGAAAAAATCATACAGCTTTGATGACCTGTAGCGCCGTTGCAGGGGTCGGCGGGGTGAGGGCACCCCGCCCTACGCACGATTTGATGTGGGGTCGTAGGGCGGCCAGCCCTCTGGCCGCCGCGGAGGGGGCAAGCCCTCTCCCTGCAAATCCCCCAAGCAAGGGGTATCCGCCGCAAGCCTGCGGGCCGGGCATGCCCGGCCCCTACATTCAGCAGTGAAAGAAGGTGTCTTAATGTCCAAGCATATCCAGACCCAGACCGAGTGGGAGCAGACCATGGCACGGCGGGTGATGGAGCAGCTGCGCGGTGAGCTGTATCTGGACCAGCGCTACCTGACTGCGGCGCTGGGTGCGCTGCCCCCTGCCCCGCAGCAGGGCGGCGGCAGCTTTGCCACGGACGGCGGGCGGCTGTACTACCCCACCGCATGGCTGCTGGACACCTACCGCAAAAACCGGCGGTACTTGCCCCGCGCCTACCTGCACAGCCTGTTCCACTGCATCTTCCGCCATCTCTGGCTGCGGGATAAGCGCGACCCCGACCTGTGGGGCCTCGCCTGTGATATTGCGGTGGAAAGCACGCTGGACGCCCTGAACACCCCCGCCGCAAAGCGCCCCGTCGGCTGGGTGCGGCAGCAATGCTATGCGCAGCTGCGCGCACAATGCCGGTTTTTGGCCGCCGGGCCGATCTACCGCGTGCTGGCAAAAACCGATGCCGACACCCTGAACAAGTGGCAGCGGGAATTTTATACCGACAGCCACCGCCTGTGGCCTGCCGACCCCGACAGCCCCGAAGCCCAGATGCAGGGCAGGCAGTGGGAGGATCTGGGCCGCCAGACAGAGCTAAGCATGGAGGAAAACGGCCGCCGCGCCGGGCAGGACACCACCGCCCAGGCACTGCAGGCACAGCTGCAGGCCGGGCGCAGCCGCCGCACCTACAAGGATTTTTTGCGCCGGTTCGCCGTCTGGCATGAGGAGCCGCACCTTGACCCCGATGAGTTTGACCTTGGCTTTTACAGCTACGGCCTGCGCACCTACGGCAAGCTGCCGCTGATCGAGCCGCTGGAAAGCCGCGAGGTGAAAAAGATACGCGACTTCGTCATTGTTGTGGACACCAGCGAGTCCACAGCCGGTGAGCTGGTAAAGTCCTTCCTGAAAGAGACCTTTGCCCTGCTGACCAGTCAGGACAGCTTTTTCCGCAAATGCCGCATCCTTGTCATGCAGGCGGACAACGCCGTGCGCGAGGAAACATGGCTCACCGATCTGGACGCGCTGGACCGCTACACTGCCCGGTTCACGCTGGTGGGCGGCGGCGGAACGGACTTTCGCCCCGCGTTTGCCCGCATTGCCGCGCTGCGCCGCGAGGGGTCGCTGCGCGACCTGCAGGGCGTGCTTTACTTTACCGACGGCAAGGGCATCTACCCGGCCAAGCGCCCGCCGTTTGAGGTTGCTTTTCTGTTTTTGGAGGACGGCACTCCGCCGCCCGATGTGCCCCCCTGGGCCATGCGCCTGGTTTTGCAGCCGGAGGAGTTTACCCCCGACACCGACCCGAAAGGACGATGAACTATGGATATTCAACGTGCCAAAGAGGAAATCAAACGCGCCGTGCAGGCGTATCTGGCAGCGGATGACATCGGCCGCCCGCTGATACCGCCCGTGCGGCAGCGCCCCATCCTGCTGATGGGCCCGCCGGGTGTCGGCAAGACCCAGATCATGGAGCAGATCGCGCAGGAGTGCGATATTGCGCTGGTGGCTTACACCATCACCCACCACACGCGGCAGAGCGCTGTCGGCCTGCCCTTTATCCGGGAGCGGAATTTCGGCGGCAAGACCCGCAGCGTGACCGAGTACACGATGAGTGAGATCATCGCCAGCGTGTACGCTGCGATGGAGCGCACCGGCAAGCAGCACGGCATCCTGTTTATTGATGAGATCAACTGCGTCAGCGAGACGCTGGCCCCCACAATGCTGCAGTTCCTGCAGTGCAAGACCTTCGGCAATCAGGCCGTGCCGGAGGGGTGGGTCATCGTGGCCGCCGGCAACCCGCCGGAGTACAACAAGAGCGTGCGGGAGTTTGACCTTGTAACGCTCGACCGTGTGCGGCGCATCGACATTGAGCCGAAGCTGAGCGTCTGGCAGGACTATGCCCGCGCCCACCGGCTGCACCCCGCCGTGACCGCCTATCTGGAGCTGCGCCCCCAGCATTTTTACAAAATCGAAAACGATGTGGACGGCGTGCAGTTCGTGACCGCGCGCGGCTGGGAGGATCTGTCTGCCTATCTGCAGGCAGCCGACACGCTGGGGCTGCCCGTGGACGAGGGCGTGATCGCCCAATACCTGCGCCACCCCGAGGTATCGCGGGATTTTGCCGCCTACTGGGTGCTGTACCGCAAATATCATCAGGACTACGGTGTCGAGGATATTCTGCAGGGCAAGCCGTTTGACGCCGTGGTTGCCCGCGCGATGGACGCCGGCTTCGATGAGCGCATCAGTCTGGTAAGCCTGCTGCTGGCGGGGCTGAACACCCGCTTTGCCGCCGCACGCGCCGCCGGTGCTGTGACGGACGCCTGCTACCAGCAGCTGCGCAGCTTTAAGCGGGCGCTGGGCCAGCAGGCCGGGGCGGACCCCGCCGACCTGTTTGCCGAGCAGCGCGACCGCTACCGCGAGCGGCTGGAGGCCGACAAGAGTGCCGGCAGCCTGCTGCCCGATGAGGCCGCCGCCCGCACCCGCACCGTTGCCCTGCTGACAGCGTGGTGCCGCCAGCTTGACAACGGGCTGGACCCGGACGATGCGTTCGACACGGTGCGCAGCGGCTTCAACAGTCAGGTGCAGCGCCGCGAGGAGGCTGTTTCCGCCGCCGCGAACGCGCTGGAATTTGCCTTTGACTTTATGGAGCAGGCGTTTGAGGACGGGCAGGAGATGGTCGTCTTTGTCAACGAGCTGGCCCTTGGCCCCGACTCGGCCCCGTTTTTGGCCGAGAACGACTGCGAGCGCTTTGAGCAGTACAGTCAAAAGCTGCTTTTGCAGGGCGGCGAGGACGAGCTGCTGGCCGAGCTGCAGCGGGACGATGTACGCGCCGGGGAACATTCGGCGGAGTTTTAACATTTCCGACGCCCTGTAGGGGCCGGGCATGCCCGGCCCGCGCGTAAAAGGCAAGCGGTCGTCCGCCGTACAGTTGCGGGCCGCACATGTGCGGCCCCTACAAAGCGGCAGCTTATTGGCTGTTCGCCTAAAAGCCGCGGATGTGACCACCGCCGCCAGGTCCTGCGGGCGGATATGGAATCCGCCCCTACGGAACTACGGTAGGGGGCGGCGTCCCCGACGCCCCGCAGGCAGCTGCTCGCTCAAAAAGTATTACTTTTCGTTATATTCTTTACTCCTACTGCAAACTTTGTTATAATAACTCTAATCCGGTTGAACACTGGGGCGGGGCGTTGAGGACGCCGCCCCCTGCATCCCTGCCGGACAGTATTCAGAGGGGGTCATATTATGAAAGCTGTTATCACCGTTATCGGCCGGGACACCGTGGGTGTCGTTGCCAAAGTCAGCGCGGTCTGCGCCGAACTGAACATCAACATCGAGGATGTCTCCCAGTCCATCATGCAGGATATGTTCTGCATGATCATGCTGGTGGACCTGAGCAAGGCCACTGCCGAGGCCGCCGCTGTGCGCGACCGCTTTACTGCGCTGGGCAAGGAGATGGGTATGCAGGTCACTGTGACCCGTCAGGAAGTCTTTGACGCCATGCACACGATTTAAGGGGGCTGCGCTATGAGGATCATCAACAGCCGCGACATTATGGAAACGATCGAGATGCTCACCGCCGAGAATCTCGATGTCCGCACCGTCACGATGGGTATCAGCCTGCTGGACTGCATCGACCCGGACCCTGACAAGGCGTGCGAGAAGATCTACAACAAGATCACCCGCCTGGCGGGCAATCTCGTCCCTGTTGTGAACGGCATCAGCGAGGAGTACGGCATCCCCATCGTCAACAAGCGCATCAGCGTAACGCCCATTGCCATGCTGCTGGGCGCCGCGCCCGATGCTGACCCTGTGCAATACGCCAAAACGCTGGACCGCGCGGCCAAGGCTGTGGGGGTCAACTTCATCGGCGGCTTCGGCGCACTGGTGCATAAGGGCTTTTCTGCGGGCGACAAGCGGCTGATCGCCGCGATTCCCCGCGCACTGGCCGAGACCGATATTGTATGCTCCAGCGTCAATATTGGCTCCACCAAGTCCGGCATCAACATGGACGCCGTCAAACTGATGGGCGAGGTCGTGCGCGAGACCGCCGAGCTGACGAAGGACAACATGTGCATGGGCGATGCCAAGCTGGTCGTCTTCTGCAATGCGCCCGAGGACAACCCGTTTATGGCGGGCGCGTTCCACGGCGCGGGCGAGCCGGACTGCGAGATCCATGTCGGCGTTTCCGGCCCGGGTGCCGTGCGCGCCGCGCTGGCCAAGCTGCCGAAGGACGCCCCGATGGACGAGGTGGCCGAGCTGGTCAAGCGCACCGCCTTCAAGATCACCCGTCTGGGCCAGCTGGTGGCAAACCTTGCCAGCGAGCGGCTGGGTGTGCCGGCGGGTATCATTGACCTGTCGCTGGCACCCACGCCCGCCATCGGCGACAGCGTGGCGAACATTCTGGAGGAGATGGGCCTTGAAAGCTGCGGCTGCTGCGGCACCACGGCCTGCCTGGCCCTGCTGAACGATGCCGTCAAGAAGGGCGGCGTCATGGCGTCCAACCATGTAGGCGGCCTGTCCGGCGCGTTCATCCCCGTGTCGGAGGATGACGGCATGATCAACGCCGCCAACTGCGGCAGCCTGACGCTGGAAAAGCTTGAGGCCATGACGGCGGTCTGCTCGGTCGGCATCGACATGGTGGTCATCCCCGGTGATACCTCCGCCGAGGTCATCAGCGGCCTGATTGCGGATGAGGCCGCCATCGGCATGGTGAACAGCAAAACCACTGCTGTGCGCGTTATCCCCGCTATCGGCCACAAAGCCGGCGATGTGCTGGACTTCGGCGGTCTGCTGGGTCACGCGCCCATCATGCCGATCAGCCAGTACAGCCCCGCGGTCATGATCCACCGCGGCGGCCGCATCCCCGCCCCGATGCAGGCGCTGAAGAACTAATTGCAATACAAACACCGCCCATGCCGGGATTGGCATGAGCGGTGCTTTTTTGTGTACTCGGAGGGGGCAAGCTCCCTACAAAATGTCGTTCACGGGTGCTCTGTAGGGAGCGGTCTTGACCGCTCCGGGGAAGTTTCCGGCTGCCGCAGGGTGCCACGGGACGCATATGCGTCCCCTACAAACCGTCCGTTCACGGCATACTGTAGGGGCGGCATATATGCCGCCCGGCAACATTGCGGCAGACGCCCGTTCAAAATCCACCGCCCGTTTCAGCCGCAATCTTCAATGCCCAGCCGTTCTACCAGCCCGCCTGTCGTCCCTTCGTCCAGCTCGCGTTCCAGCTGCGCTTTAAAGGCCGCCTTGTCCAACTGCAATGTGTCAAGGTAATCCGCCCGCGCGGCAAATTTCCCCGCACCCAACTGATAATTTTTGTACCGCTCAGCGTTAATTTTCTGCAGTACGGCCATAGCTTCCCCAGCGGTGTTGACAAACTCGTCGGCGGTGCGGGCATCGTTCAGGGCTTTGCGCGCGGGGGCATCGGCAAAGTCCGCCGCGAACCACGCTTTCAGCTGGCGCGCCGTCAAGCCCTGCGCCTGCGTTTCTTGCCAGACGTAGGCTTTGTAGTCGGCTGTGTCTGGCACCTCGATGCCGTATTCCGCCACCGCACGGTCGACAATGCGGTCGCACTGCCACTGTGTACACGGCGCGCGCCAAACCGCAACGCCCAACACCGCCGCAAGACACACCCCTGCAAGGATCTTCTTCATATGTGCTTCACGCTCCCTTCTGCCTGTACAACGCAACTGCCCGGTTTTGTGTGACAGGATTTTATTGCTTTCTCTCTTTTTACCAAAAAAACAAAGGGCGTTTTGTCAAAAACAGACAAACGCCCTTTGCTCAGTTTATATTCTCTGCCACACGCTGTAATTCTTCACGTAACACATTTCCTACCACCGTACACGCAACACCATCTTGCTCCCAAAAAAGATAATAAGTTGTCGAACCGTCAAAGTTTGAACTTGTCCCCAACGTTGCGGGCTTGTCGTTGACGGTTGTTTCAGTGTAGACCGTGTGTTCGTTGTCCATGATCTCCTCCGACGCAACTGGTCCGATGGCATAGCAACTCACGATGTAATTCTGCCCATTTTCGGCATCGTACCCATGGAAAAACATTTCCGGCGTGTCGATATACTGCACCTCGTCCAGTACAAAGCCCGGCGGCGTGTAGCGGTCAGTGAACCCCTCCGGCAAAGCTGTCAGCGTATCGCCATCCGTCTCATAAGTCAGGTGCATTTCGGTCGGCAGCCATTGTATAACGGCTGTGTAAATTGCGTGGCGCAGTTCGGCGTTTGCGGCAAAAACGCCCGCCGCAAGCAGCGCTGTCACCAGCAAAACCATCACAAGCCGCTTGCGCATATGGCTGTGCCGTGTCTGCCTTTTCAGGGCGGCGTACAAGCGCGCGTCCCAGCGCGACGTATCGGGGTACTTCCGTTTCAGTTCCGCCGGGGATGGTGTCTGCGCTAGTTCATGGTCGATCTCGGCGCGCAACGCCATTTCCAGAGCCGCGTCGAAGAAAATTTTTGTTTCATTTGTTTCCATCGTGCAGTTCCTTCCACAAAATTTTCCGCCCACGCACAAGGCGCTGACGCACGGTGCTTTCCGTTAAACACAGCGCTGACGCGATTTCACTGTTCGTATAGCCAAGCGCCTTCAACTGCAATGGTGCTTTGTAAATTGGCGCAAGTTTTTCCAGCAGTGCTGTCAACTGCGCAGCGCTCTCCGCGTCAATGACAGCGTCCTCCGGCAGCGGAGCATTATCCGCAACGGTGTCAAGTGCTGTATCTTCTTCGCCTACGGTCTCCTGCTGCGCACGCAGCAGGTCAATGGCGCGGCTTTTGGCGCAGATGGCAAGATACGCCGCCATTTTATGTGCATCATCCCGATAGACCCGTGTAAAATTTTTCGCCAGCTGCAAGAAAACCTCCTGCAACACATCCTCAGCTAAATAGCTGTCCTGCACGACCTTGTACGCCGTGTGATATACCAGCCGCTTACAACGCTCATATACTTGGGTAAACAGCTCTTCGTCAGAGCTGTTTTCCAGTGCTTCCAGATAAAGCCCCAGCATCTCGGCCCCACCTTCCTTTATGTCGATTATACACGTCCTGTGCTTGCTTTTGCAAGACGCACCACCCGGCAGTTTCTACGGAGGGCATGTCACCTTGCGGGGCGACGGGGACGCCCCCCTACAAAGGCATACGGCGAATTTGCGATAACGGGGGATGTGCATAACTTTCCCGTTATCCGCACATACTCTCCCACAGAGGAGGGATCATCCATGTCTTGTTTTAAAAGGGTTCTGCTGCTGCTGGCCATCATCGGCGGCATCAACTGGGGCATTTACGGCATCTGGGGTTTCAACGCCGTGGGATGGCTGCTGGGCGGCAGTATGAGCTGGCTGTCCCGCACAGTGTTCATCGTTGTCGGCGCAGCGGCACTCTGCCTTATCCCCGGCTTGTTTGCGCCTGACCCCAAAGCTGCTGAATAACACAAAAGCGGGTGCCGCACAGCACCCGCTTTACTTATAAAATCCGCTGCATATCCAGCTTGCTGCGCCTTGTGTTCATGCCCACGCTCAGCACAATGCCGATGCAGAGGTACATCATGACAACGCTCGACCCGCCTGCCGAGAAGAACGGCAGCGTCACGCCGATGACCGGCAGCACCTGTAAATTCATGCCAAGATTGATAACGCACTGCAGAAACAGCGCCGCAAAGATGCCTACACAGATATTGCAGCCCAGCGCATCGGGGCAGCGCAGCCCGGTCTGCAGCGTGCGCAGGCAGAGCGCCAGCAGCAGCACCAGCACCGCCGCCGCGCCGACAAAGCCCAGCACATTGGCAAGATACGCAAAGATAAAATCGTTCCATGCGTTCGGCACAAAGATATGCTCGCCGGAGAACAGCCCCTGCCCCGTCAGCCCGCCGGTGCCAATGGCCATTGCACCCTTGTTCTGCTGGTAGGTGATGTCCGCCAGCGCGGGATCGTCCGGCGTCAGCACCGCCAGAATCCGCTTGAACTGGTAACCCTTTAAAAGCCCGGGGCGCAGCGCCAGCAGCGCCGCACCGCCCACGATGCCAGCCGCCAGCCCGCCGGCCGCCAGCCAGTGGGACAGCCCGCCCGCATACAGCATAATAAACCCGATGCCCAGAAATACCAGCGCCGTGCCGTCATCCCCCTGTATGTGGATGGCCGCAACGGGCAGCAGTATGTGCAGCAGCACAAGCAGCAGGTTCCGCGGCCGGTTCACCTGCCCGCGCACCCTGCTCAAATGCAGCGCCAGCGTCAGGATAAAGCTGATTTTCGCCAGCTCGGCGGGCTGAAAGGTCATGCCGCCCACACGGTACCAGCTGTAGTTGGAGGTGCCGCCCGCGTCGTAGCCGATCGTCAGAAGCCCGGTGTTGACATTGTGCAGAAAGAGGGTGGGCAGCACCAGCCCCCACGCCACCACGCCATGCAGCGGCCAGGCACGCGCCAGCGCATGGTAGTCTGCCGTGGAAAAGACAGCGGCAAGCATCATCCCCAGCAGGCTGGCAATAAGCTGGACCGAGGCCTTGTTGTTGGAGCCAAGCTGCGTCTGGCCGATGGACATCAGCACCACAACGCTGAGCACCGAGCAGGCCGCACAGAGCAGCAGCATAAACAGATCTATCCGGCGCAGATACCGGCGTATAAGCGGATACATAGGCGGCCTCCCTCCCCTGCAGATACTTTGTAACTATAAGTATTATACCGCATCGCGGCAGATCTTGCCAAGTTACAGATTAAATTTTACAAATCGGGATTTCTGTACTATAATATATATGAGTGCGGCCATCGCTTTATTCGGCCGCAGACAGGGAGCGTACCTATGCAGGAATTTGTGACCCATTCGCGGGAGGAAACCGTTGCCGCCGGCCGCGCGCTTGCCGGGACACTGCCCCCGGGCGCGCTGATCGCGTTCACCGGCGGGCTAGGCGCGGGCAAAACCGCGTTCTGTCAGGGCATTGCCGAGGGGCTTGGCTGCACCGACCCGGTGTCCAGCCCGACCTTTGCCATCGTCAACTATTACCGCGGCCCGCGGCCCTTCGCGCATTTTGACCTCTACCGCATCCATACCGAGAATGATCTGGCCGCCGCCGGGTTCTATGACTACCTTGACATGGGTGCCGTGGTCGCCTGCGAGTGGAGCGAGAACTGCGCCGAGCTGCTGGCGCTGGAAAATCCCATCAAGATCCACATTGAACGGGTGGACGAAACGACGCGGAAGATTACGATTGGGTAAGGTCTTTGACGATCCGGAACCCGTGCGGCTGCGGCGGCATGAGGGCATGCCGCCCTACGCACTACTTTTCAACCGGATGTAGGGCGGGGTGCCCTCACCCCGCCGGGACCTTGCCATTGCAACCCATTTACGGGCAATCGCAGTACACACGCCCCTCATCCGCCCTCGGGCGGGGCCTCGGGCACCTTCCCCCGAGGGGGAAGGCTTTATACTCTATTACATTTTTAAACAGGTGATCCAATGAATATCCTAGCTGTAGATACCGCCGGCAAAACAGCGGCCGTGGCCGTGCTGCGGGACGATACCCTGCTGTATGAGGCACAGTGCAACAACGGCCTGACCCACAGCGAGACGCTGCTGCCGATGATCGACACGGCGCTGAAAGCCAGCGGCCTGACGATGGACGAACTGGATGTGCTGGGCGTCACGAACGGCCCCGGCAGCTTTACCGGGCTGCGCATCGGGCTGGCCGTCATCAAGGGGCTGGCACTGCCGCGTCAGCTGCCCTGCGCAGGGGTGTCCACCATGGCCGCGCTGGCCTGGGGCCTTGCGGGCGAGGGGACGGTCATCGGCGGGCAGGTCTATTGGGGCGCGTTTGACCTTGCAAGCC
>JABLTR010080311.1_pt1 | contig 15314 bp, 14 predicted proteins | sample 7160071 | NCBI WGS metagenome assembly JABLTR01 (sample SAMN14651230, study PRJNA627086) | human gut metagenome | isolation source: feces | host: Homo sapiens
AAAGCTGATAAACGCTCGATCAGGTGCCATTCGATGGAGCTGGTCGATAAGCACCGTGAGTGCCTCAAACGCATATCCACGCCTGTGATATCTATCTATAGGAAAACGTATACCCGAGTTCAATCACGTCCGCCCCTGGTTTGACAACAATCTCGCCGATTATTTCATCCGTTTCCTTTAGCCTCGATTACATCAAAGATTCCATACGTTCTCTGATATACGGAAAAGGAGCCGCCAAATCCGTTTGACAGCCCCTATGTATATATATAATGAGAAAAACGATCACGTTGCCGCAGGATACTCTCCTCTGCTTGCGGCAATGCGCAATTTAGACCGGCTGGATGCATGTCGGCATTGCATTTCCAAGCAAGAGCCGATCGCGCTGGCTTATCCGCATATGCTCATCCAAAGAAAACAAAGTCAAGCTCTTGCTTCCTTCGTCGGTGGTAATCACATATTTTTCATCAAAGAAAATATCCCTCGGCGTTTTTTGCGCATATGGGTAAATGGAAGGCGCCTCCAGCATTCCATCGTTTTGAATCTTCATAATGGCCAACACATTGCATTCTCTGCTGCTCACACAGACATATCCTTTGCTGATTTTGATGGCGCTCGTTCGGAACGCTTCTGAAAAATCCGCCGGTACGACCCGATGCGTTTGTTTGATCTGTCCGTCCCGCAGGTCGATAACGAAAACATCGCCGCCCATTTCCGCATTGGCATACAGATACGGCGAACCGGGTTGATGCGCCAAATGACGAACGCCGCATCCATCCGGCATATGAATCTGACCACATTCCCCCAGTTTTCCGTCAGCCGGATTGAGTTCATACACGAAAATCGTATCCAGCCCCAAATCCGCGGAATATACCTTTTCACCAATCACGAGACACGAATGAACATGGGGGCCTTCCTGCCGCGTCGGATTTACGCCCTTGCCTTGATGACGAACCAAATCCGTTTGAACCACATTCATTCCGCTTTCATCCGCCCGATATACGCCAATCGTTCCATCCATGTAGTTGCTGACCAGAAGATATCGTGCGTCGGGCGTCATTTCCAAATGACAAGGAGCGCTTCCGGCTAAAAGCCTTTCTTTCAAAAGCCACCCTTCTTCTGTTTTGATCATAACCGCAAGGCCGCCGTTCGGCACACGCTCTTCAACCGCGTACAGAACATGGCAATTCGGATGCAGATAAAGAAAGGACGGATTCTGAACCTGTCCATCTTCCCACAGCAGACGGAGCTTTTGCTTCTCTTCATCCAATTCCACACCGAAAATGCTGGGTTCTCCTTCCGGCGCATAGCTTCCGATTAGAAATTGCTTCATGGATTTTCCTCCTTGAATTCCAAAAGGCAGGCGCTGCTTCAATCCAGCAGCGTCCGCCCTGATGTTGTTATGCCCTGACGCAGGTGCCGTCCGGCAGCCGGCATTTCAGCCAGAAATTATCTCTGAATGTCGGCGGATACTTTTTCGCCGCTTCCTCGTCGATATCTACGCCCAATCCCGGTTTGTCGTTCAAATAGACATATCCGTTTCTTGCTTCCGGCGCGCCGGGGAAGACCTCTCGCTCTTCCGGCGTAAAACCCGAGAATTCCTGGACGCCGAAATTCGGAGAAACCAAATCCAGATGAATCTGTGCCGCCGCGCCAATCGCAGACAGATCGAACGGGCCGTGCCACGCTGTGCGCACACCATATACATCCGCAAAATGCGCCAGTTTGATGGCGGGCGTCAAACCGCCGATCATCGAAATATGGCAGCGAATGTAGTCAATATACCGCTTTTCAATGAGCCGCTTATACTCCATCGGGTTTACGAACAGCTCGCCCATCGCCAGAGGCACCGCAGTCTGCTTCCTGATATATTCGAACCATTCGCCTTGTTCGGGCTGAAGCGCGTCCTCAAGGAAGAACAGCTTGTACGGCTCCAAGTCCTTAGCCAGCTGCAACGCCTGAATGCCCGTAAGCCTTTCGTGGACGTCATGCATGAACTCCACCTGATAACCAAACTTCCCGCGCATATGATCGATAAGCTCGACGGTGTTGCGCATATACTGCGCCGGATCATAATACGCGCCTTCAGGTGCGTTTTCCGTTTTGTGCATGGTATATGCATTTGCGCTGGAAGACTGCAACCCGTTTGTGTTGTTCATGATCCCCATATTTCCGCCATACGTGTTGCAGTGAACGCGAATATAACGATAGCCCTGATCCAGATAGTTTTGGATGCACTGCTCGACTTCTTCAAAGTTTCGCCCGTCCGCATGTCGATACGCGGCGACGCCCTCTCTGCATTTTCCGCCGAGCAGCTCATACACCGGCATACCGGCCAATTTTCCCTTGATATCCCAAAGCGCTTCATCCACGCCGGAGATCGCGTTGTTCAGAACGGGGCCGTTCCGCCAATACGAAAAGCTCATCATGTACTGCCACAGGTCATTGATCTGGTTCACCGGCTTGCCGACGAGAAGCGGCTTCAAAAAATCGTTAACCGCAGTCACAACAGCACTCCAGCGCTGCGTAAACGTCGCACAGCCAACGCCGTAAAGGCCGGGTTCCGACGTTTCAACCTTGACCACGACCAGCTCAGTGCCTCTGGGAGCCGTAACAATCGTTCGAATGTCTCTGATTGTAATCATATAATTTCCTCTCTATTTATCCGTTTCTGTCGCCTTACAGCGAAAATCCCTTGTTTTTTACAGGCTTTGCCACCGAACGCCATTCTCCCGGCTTTAGCCCTTCCGTAATCATTTCCGGCATGCCGGGCAGAATCAGGCCGCCGTCCACGCGGAGCGTCGTTCCCGTGATATACGATGCTTTGTCCGAAGCGAGAAATGCGACTGCGTGGCCAATGTCTTCCGGCAAACCAGAGCGACCAAGCGCAATGCGGTTTCCAAGCTCATCCCAGAAATCCGCCATCGCGACGTTTCCGCCTTCGATCAGTTCCTCTCTCGTTCGGATGCGAATCGCGCCCGGCGCGACGTTGTTGATGCGTATTCCGTATTGAGACACATCCAGCGCAAAAGAACAGATGGCACGATTCAATCCGGCCTTCAGACCGCCGTACAGGCCATCCTCCGGATAAGACTGTTCGCCGCGCGAGGATGTAATATTGATAATGTTTCCCTTGGTTCCGCTGGCAATCATATAGTTGGCAGCTTCCCTCATCATCAAAATATAGTTTTTGAAATCCAGATTGATCAGCAAATCCAGCGTTTCTTCCTTGATTTCCTGAAGCGATTCGAAAATCGTCAATCCGGCGTTGTTGACCAGCAGATCCAATCCACCGAGATCCGCCACGGCTCGATCAAAGAGGGCTTTGCCCGCGCCTTTTTCCTGAAGCGCAGCCTGATAGATCAGGCACCGCGTATGGTAGGTTTCGCGAATTTGTTCCGCGACCTTCTCCGCTTCTTCTTTTTTGCTGGCATATGAAATCGCCAGATCATATCCCTCTGCGGCCAGGCACATCGCGATGCCTTTTCCGATTCCGCGGCTCGCACCGGTTACGATTGCCTTTTTGCTCATGTTGTTCCTCCGTTATGATTCAAAAATCCATTGTCTTGTATACGTCTGCGTTTCCCCCGGATTCACGCAAATTCTGCAATAAACTTCGGGGCAGATGCAGTGCTCTATGCCCCACAGCACCAGCCTCCAGGGTTTGAAATCCATCTTTTCCTGAATGGATACGGCACAATCGTCGCGGAAAAGCCTCCAGCTATAAGACGGCAGATCCGCAATTTTCTCGGCCGGCGTTGTTTTGTGATAGGCTTTTCCGTCCATACCGTCCGTCCAAATCACCGTCTGCCCCTCTACGCGAACGCTGCTTTCCGCGCGTGCCGTATAATCCGACTGAAGAACAAACCGTTCCGGCAGTTGGTCTATGGTTTGGTCAAAAGGAATTTCCAAACGATAGCCTTTTTGAACAGGCAGATCGTCAATCGCCACAAAATTGTGTTGATACTCGGAAAATTCCGCGCGGACTGAACCCGTATTCCGGATTTCCGTTTGCAGGTGAATTTCGTTTTCCCGCAAGCTCAATCGACGGATGATTTTCAATGAAATGCCCAGGCATTCCGGCTGTTCCTCCGTGAATTCAATCCAGTCCGGTCCACAGGCCCATTTCTTGGGATAGCGCGCAATCTCATAGTGCTTCCACATGTCGTAGGGCCGGTTATCCTCAATCTGCGTCATCAATCCCACGCCCGGTTTGGGGAAAAGCTCCCCTTTCCGCGCTTTGCGGGCCACGTCGTTCATATCAAATTCGGCATTCAGCCCGAATCCCCAACAGGTTACCCTCGAAGCAATTTTTTGTTCCGGCTGGCAGAACGTATGCTCTCCGTCCAGCAAGACCTGTTCTACGACGCAGCTGCTGTCAAATCGTTCGCTTTCCGGCTGACTGCCGGGCAGGCGAATCGTCACTTCCAGCCGCTGGTTTTTCAGCACCTGTCTGTTTACCATGGCGCTCCACCTCACGACGCGATTGCAGCGCGCATCACATTCTCCTGCGTAATATCCTCTCCGACAAATTCGCCCGTGATTTTTCCGTTGCTGAGCACCAGACAGCGGTCGCTCATCGCGCACAGCTCGCTCATATCCGAAGAAATCAGCACAATCGCCATGCCCTGCTGCGCCAGCTCACCCATAATGGTATAGATTTCCGCCTTCGCGCCGACGTCGATGCCCTTCGTCGGTTCATCCATAATCAGAATTTTAGGCGTATCCAAGAGCCATTTGCCAAGAACCACTTTTTGCTGATTGCCGCCGGACAGGTTGATGATCTGCGTCCTTATAGAAGGCGCTTTAACGCGAAGCCTGTTAAATATTTTCTGCGCGATTTCATCTTCGGATTTTTTATTGATCAGCGCACCGCCGGGCAGTTTATCCAGCATGCAAAGCGTGAGATTGTGGCAGATGGAGAACACGGGAATAAATCCGGATTTGCGCCTTTCTTCCGTCAGGAAACCCAATCCTTGCTTGATCGCGTCGCCCGGAGAATGGATATTCACTTCTTTTCCTTCGACAAAGACCTGTTTTTTTACGCCCTTGTCCGTCTGGCCGAATATCGCGCCGAGCGATTCGCTTCTGCCTGCGCCAACCAGACCGCCGAACCCCAGAATTTCGCCTTTATGCAGCGTAAAACCGATATCGTCAACGATGTTCTTGCCCTTGATGTTCGGGTGCGGAACGCTCAGATGTTCCACCCGAAGGATTTCTTCGCCCTGATCTACATGAATCTTCGGGTACTGGTTTTCAACCTTGCGGCCGACCATCTGCTCCACCAGATCGTTCTCGGTGACGTCCGAAATCAAATTCACCGATATGAAAGCGCCGTCGCGCATCACCGTCACGCGGTCTGCCATGCGATAGACTTCATCCAGTTTATGCGTAATAAACAGGGTCGCCACGCCCGATTTTTTCAACTGACGAATCATTCGGAACAGCGTTTCCGTTTCATTGTCCGTCAGGGAGGACGTCGGCTCGTCCAGCACAATGATTTTCGGCTTTTTGATCACGGCGCGCATGATGGCCAGCATCTGGAGTTGACCGCTGTTGAGCATGCCGGCCGGCGTTCTGGGATCAATATGCCCCATGTCAACCGATTCAAGAATCTTCCGGGTATCGGCATACAGCTTCTTCCAGTCAACAAACGCACCGTTTCCCGGAAGATTTCCAACATACAGGTTTTCGGCAACGCTCGCCACCAGAATCATGTTCAATTCCTGATAGACCATTTCAATCCCGCATCTTTCAGCGTCTGAAATGCAGGAAAATTCTTCGCGCTTCCCGTTAATCCAAATTTCGCCCTCGTATTCCTTATGTGAATAGCTGCCGGAGAGAACCTTCATCAGCGTGGACTTTCCTGCGCCGTTTTCGCCGCAGATGGCCATCACTTCGCCCTTTTCAACGGCTATGGAAACTTCCTTCAATGCAATAACGCCGGGAAAGCGTTTCGTAACGTTTTTCATCTCCAGGACGACTTCGCTCATTCTCTCATCTCCTTTTTTTCATGTCACACTCACGCATTCAAGCTGCGCTGGCGATAGCGATCGATGAACAGCGAGACAATCAGAATGAAACCGAAGACAAATGCCTGCCAATAGGCGGAAACGCCGAGCATGATCAGAACATTTGTAATCATCGCCATCAGAACAGAGCCGATCACCGTGCCGACGATGGTTCCGACGCCGCCCATCATGGATGTGCCGCCGACGATAACCGCCGCGATGATGTTCATTTCAGAGCCCGTGCCAATCGCCGGCTGGACGGTCGCGAAGCGCGCGCCGTAAATCACACCGGCAAAGCAGGCCATCACGGAGACGAACACATAGGTCAAAATCTTCATTTTATCCACATTGATACCCGCCAGTCTCGCGGTTTCCTCATTGCCGCCGACCGCCAGAATTTTTCTTCCTAATTTCGATCGTGTGAGGATGATATGACCGATCAACGCGATGATGACGGCGTAAACAATCGGAATCGGAACCACCTTGCCAATGCGGAGCTGGCCGATTCGGGTATACTCCTTTGCGAGGTTAGAGATGGAAAGGCCGCTCGTCCACACGTTGATGATGCCGTTGAGGCAATACTGCGTGCCCAGCGTAAGAATAAAGCCCGGCAGCTTGAATTTTACGATGCATACGCCGTTCATCAAGCCAATCAGCAGGCCGACCGCAAGCGCCAGCAGAATCGCCACCGGAATGCTGCATCCGGCTTTAAGCGCCTTGCCGCAGACAACGCCGCCGAAGCTGGTTGCAGCACCCAGAGACAGGTCGATGCCGCCGGCGCAGAGCAGGAAAGTCATGGGCACGGCAATCATGATCCAGAAGGACGCCGTGCGGAGAACATCCATCAAATTGTTGAGGCCAAAGAAGTTTTTATTGACAAAGCTCACAATGACCATCAGGATGATCAGCGGAATGGCTGCGCCCGCTTCTTTCTGCGATAAAACGATTTTAAAAACATTCTTTTTTGATTTGTTAGGCATGTGTTCGCTCCCCTTATTGCAAGAATAACGGCCCGCGGGCCGCCCAAGAGGCCTTACGCGGGCCGTTGTCTGTCTACATCCGTTTCTCAGACATCCGAATAGATTGATTCCGTCCGATTATTCGAGCGAAATACCGGCTTCAGCGGCATGCGCGTCAACATCTTCCGGCAGGATGGCGATCGTCGGAATGCCCTGATTGTATTCGACTTCCTCGCCGTTTCGAACCTGCTCAGCGACCTTCACGCACTGCTTGCCGATCTCATACCACTGCTGCGCAATGGTGGCGTCCAGCGTGCCGTTCTTGATACAGAGCAGAACCTCGGCGCCGTCGTCGATACCAAGCCCGTAGAAATCATCTTCGATGCCGTAATCGCTGATGAAGGAGGCTGCGCCGATACCGACATAGCTGTCAAAGGAAACAACGGCGTTCAGTTCGGGATTCGCAATGTAGAGCGCGGAGAGCTTATCGGCCGCCGTGGAAGCGACGGAATTGTTCTCAAATCGATCAACAACAACCGCATCCGGGCGAATTTCCGCCAGACGATCGATGAATGCCTGAACCTGAATGTTCTGCATCTCGTTGGCGAGGAGCGACTGACCGGCCGCAACGTGAATCGGCTTATCGCCCATCAATTTCACCAGCGTATCGGCCGTATTCGCGCCCAGCTGGGCAGCGTCCGTTCCGACCAGAGCGGACGTGTATCCCTCCAGACCGGCGCCTGCGCCAATCAGCGTCACTCCTGCATCCTTGGCACGCTGAAGCACTTCCTGAAACAAGCCGGTGTCGGACACACAGACAGCCAGAACATCAGCGCCGTCGTTCAGCGCCGTTTCAGTCAACTGAACCATTGCGGTATAATCGTTCGCCGTGGAAGGCGCCAGATAATGGCCTTCCCAGCCGAGTTCTTTGCAGGCCTCCATGAAGCCATCCTCAAAACGTCCCCACGCTGCGCCGCCGGACATAACGGTGACAGCATACGCCTTGACAGGGCCTTCTGCCGCGGCCAGCGTGCCGAGCGACAGAACCAACGCGATCGCGATGACCAAAGTAACCAGTTTCTTCATGATGAGATGTCCCCTTTCTTTTTTTGATACCCTTTTTCTCGTTCAAAGGTATCTCTTTACTCGCATTATACATCTCTTTTTCGCGTTTTGCAATAGGGATGTTTATGTTTTTTGGCATTTTTTGCGATTCCAGACAGCGTATTTTTGACATTTCTGTTTTATTCTGTTGAATTATAAAGCATTTAACGCTTCTTCACCCAGGCGTTTTTTGTCAAATTTTCTTGTCAGGCATCACAATTCATCTCTTTTTTCATTAAAACCCGTTGATTTTTTTCAGAATTCATCTTATAATGATTCTAAGAAAAGACGGGGCGTGATTTCTATGGCCAAGAAATACCAAGATGTTTATTGTCAGTTAAAAGCCGATATTTACACCAAATATCCGCTCGGTTCCTTCCTTCCACCCGAACTGGAACTGATGCAGATTTACAACACGAGCCGTACAACCATTCGCCGGGCAGTCTCCATTTTAAAGGATGAACACATTCTGGATGTGCGTCAGGGGCGCGGCACACAGGTTCTTCTGGAAAATTATTCCTACCAGAAAGACCCGCCTTTTTTCCACAATGTCAGCAGCATCGAATCGAATTACCTGATCGACCAGAAGGATAACTATTTTAAGGTTGAAGGCTGCATCGTGGATATTATTCCCGCCACAAAGGATATTTCCAACCACCTGAATATCCCGATGGGCACGCTGGTCTATCGTCTGGAACGAATTCAGGTTCTTAACGACATTCCATACGCATTTATCAAAAATTACATTCGCTGCGATTTAACGCCGGGGCTGGAACAATATTCCGGCCAAAGCGACAAGATCGGCAATTTGTATCGTCTGATGCAGGCGAAATACGGCGTTGTTTTCGCCACCGGCAAGGAAAACATTTCCACGCAGTTATGCAGTTTGTTTGATTCCAAAATACTGGGCACAAAACCCGGCATGCCTCTGCTGTATTTACAGCGAACCGCTTTCACCACGACGCACGAGGTCATGGAATATGCCGAAAGGCTGATTCGTCCGGACATCCTCAATTTTGAAGTCACCATGATCGGAGCCCCGACCATTGACCTGCCCGCATTGAAACTCGACGATTGATTCAAGGAGGTTATTTCCAATGAGAGGTTTTGGCATCTGGAAAATTGACGATGGCATCTACGACATCCTAGACGAAGGAAACAGTTCGTTTTACATCGTTGAGGGCGAAGATCGAGCCGCCGTCATCGACACCGGCATCTCGCCCGGTCAAAAAATTCTGCCCCTGATCCGCAAATACACGAGCAAACCCCTGATTCTCGTCCTTACCCACGCGCATATCGATCACTGGTATCATATGGATGAATTCGAAACCGTCTATATGTGCCATCGAGAATTTGAAGTCGGCGCGGACGCCCTTCGCGACATGATGGCCGACAAGGATCTGCACCCCGAACGAACCCTTGATATTCGCACCGATACACGCATCGAGCTTGGAGGCACTTCGCTCTCCATCTGCGAGGTGCCAGGGCATACGCCGGGCAGCGTCGTGGTGCTCGATGAGCGCTCCAACCGCTTGTTTACAGGCGATGCCATCGGCAGCGGCTATGGCGTTTGGATGCAAACGCCGACAGCCGTTCCGCTGGAAACCTATTACGAAAGCCTTGTGCATCTGTTAAAGTGGCTTGTTGATCGAGGCGGGCGAATGTCCTTTCATGGCGGGCATCGTTATCAAATGTTTCAATCCACACATGTTCCGTCGTTTAATCCGCCCAGTTTGGGGCTTCTGTGCGATTTGATCGATCTCGTTGATCAAATCATCCACGGAAAAATTGTCGGAAGAATCAGCAATGTCGATAACATCATGGAACTCGAACCCGTTTTATATGCTGCTTATGGCCGCGCAGAGATTCAATATAAGGCTTCCAATATCAGAATCTGACAAACGAAGATAGCCTTCGCCCATACAATCACAGCATTAAAGCCGACGACAGCATTGCCGTTCCAATGGGCAGCCTCGCTCCGGAAGGTTCGTTCATCAGACATGCCGCCTGCCTGAAGGATGTGTTCGAAGCTGTTCTGCATGCACGTCCATTCGACAGCGAAAAAGAAGGACGGACGCCATTCCCGCTAAGACCAGAAAATCCGAGTTTCATCCCGATTGTGGATGGGTTCGGATTTCTTCTTTTTATCGAAAAATTGAAGATAAACAATGAAAAACGGCATTGCAGTAAAAATGGACCCTCAAGTTCCAAGCAAGCCCTCCCCCCCAGAAATAATTGCAAGGATTTAGATCAAAAAAGAAGCCGTTCGCTTTAACAAAACAGCTTCTTTCTGTCCTAATTTCCTTTACGGTTTACGCATTTTTCGAATACTCATCTGTTTTCATACATTTCATCAAGCGTAACCAGCCGTACATCATCCTCTTTCGCCTTTTCGATCAGGCCATCCGTAAATCCGCCTTTTGAAAAAATGTAATAATAATATGTTCCCCGTTTGCCGAAAACAGCCGCATAGTGTTTCAATCTTTCATATTCGTCTATGCCGATCTTCTCATTTTTGAATTTGCATGAGCCAATGATAAATGCCTTTTCCTCGCTATCTGCCCCTACAATATCAATCTGAACTTGTTTACGGGTTGCCGGCTCGCTCCCCCACCATTGTCCGATTCGGCTCAATTCAAAAGGCAGATTTTCAGCATATCGAAGCAGATACGCCTGACACATCTTCTCAAAAACAAGCCCCATATAATTGTTCAACTGCGATTTCACGCTTTTTTCATACATCCGTTCAATCCGTCCGGAAACGATTGCCGTGATATTTTGCGGCACAAAACGATACCAGAATCGGAAGAACTGATCTTCCAATAGATAGACCGTTTTCTTTCCCTCTTTTTCGAGCATGGGCGTTTCTTTTCGCACGATGCCCAATTCCATCAGTGTGCGCACATACTTCGAGCATGGACCCGATTCAATGCCCACCTTTGCCGCAATTTCATTCAGTCGGGATGCGCCTTCCGCAATCGCAGTAATGACCGAATTATAGACCGCAGGCTCGCGCAGTTCCTGTTTAAGCAGATTTTCCGGCTCCTCAAACAGATAGCTCGATCTGTCAAACAAATTTTCGAGCAGCGCTTCATCCAAATCATCCTGCACAGCCAGCTTATTGATATAGTGCGGCACGCCGCCCGTAATTCCGTAAATCAGCGCATTTTGTTCATTGGACAAACTCGGATTAAATTCCGCTGTTTCTTTATAAGTCAGCGGTTCGATCTTAAACTGCGCCGTCCGCCTGCCATACAATGGACTTTCATAGCCCAGCACCTGATATTCCATAAAGCTCATAGACGAGCCGCACAAAATCAGATACAGTTTGCTTTCGCTCCACACATGATCAATCAGATGTTGCAATCTGGACGAAATCGAAGGATCTGCCGCTGCCAGACACGGATACTCGTCGATTACAAACACAATCCGCTGATTTTGCGCAATCCGGCTGATCTCTCCAAGCGCATCATCGTAAGAGCGAAATTCCGGCGCTGTCGTCATTTCCGGGTTTTCATAACTGCATATCGCCTTTGAAAGCGTTCGAAGGTTTTCCTCCGCGGTCGCATTGAGCGCAGACATATAGATAACGGGTTTGTCCTTGCAAAATTCATTGATAAGCGCCGTTTTACCGACACGCCGCCTTCCATATATGACGATACACTCAAATTGTCCTTTTTCATATCGTCTGTTGAGTTTTTTCAGCTCATTTTCTCGGCAATGAAACACGACCCCACCCGTCCCATCTTTATAATCTAAAGATACTATCTTACGATCATATTATATCTCGTGCCGTCATTTGTCAATACCGAACTTTGCTACAGCGTCTTATCCTTTTTCTCGGTTGATTGTAAAATGAAGTTGAACTAAAAAAGGCCCATAGTCGAGCCAAATGTGATAGAGTACGCTCATCTATAACGTTACGTTATGGCGGCGTTTCATACGGCATGCGCAAGCTTTGTCAGCCGAAACTAGGGCGCGGGCAACCGCAAGCGCATGATGAAGAGCTATCTGGTCAGCCTGAGCTATTCATTTGTCTCTGGCGCTGTTTGGGGTGGATTGCTGCTGGCGTTCGGAAGGCAGTTCCTTTCGTTTTTTGCCAATGAGCCGGAGGGCATTACGGCGGGCATGGAGCGCATCAAGATCATGGGCTGTTCGTATACCATCAGCGCATTTATGGATTGCACAATCGCGGCTTCCCGCGGCATCGGTAAGAGCGTTGCGCCGACGATCACCGTGATCCTCGGTTCGTATGTGTTCCGCGCGGTCTGGGTCTATACAGTCTTTGCGCATTTCAAACGATCGGCTCGCTCTATTTGCTGTACAGCTTTTCATGGACAATTACCGCGGCGGCTGAGATCTTCTATTTCCTCAGAAGCTGCCACGCGCTGTCAGTCGCGCATGCGACGAAGGCATAAATCAGGGGCAAAGGCTGGTACAGGTCGTGCATATGCCCATAAGCATTTGAGCGAAGGTGGCGTCGTCAATGTCACAGCCGTTTTTCAGCCAGAGTGTCATGGCGGAGGAGGTCATATACCGCGCATAAGCGCGTAGCTTGGGCGGCACATTGCCCGCAAGCAGAACGTAAAACAGGTCTTCCGGGTTCTGGTCGGGCGATTCAGAGTAAACGGAACGGTTGACTTCGTTGTTGAGTGCCATTGCGCGTTCACGGTTTTTACGAACTTCATGGATCGCGGCGGTCAGTCTGTCAAGGCGGCCGTCTTTTCCATTTAAGACGGTTTGGTATTGGAGACTCAGATCGTTTTGGATATCAAAAAAAATGTCCTTGGGCATGGTATAGTAACGATAAAATGTTGCACGATTGATATCGGCTTGACGACAAAGCTCCGAAACGCTGATCTGATCGACGGGCTTGGTTTTTATCAATTCGATCAGGCTTTCGGCAATCAGGCGTTTGGTGAGTCGAGTCCTTCTATCCTCCACAGGTCTTTCCTCCGATTTCATTCTTTGAAAAAGATGATGGAAAAGCAGCAGATTTTCCAAATGTTGTATATTTTACATCAGAATGAAAAATCCTGCTTATTGACAATAAATTACCAATAAGATATGCTGATCTCAGCGTTAAGGAAAATACGCGAAGGAGGAAGTACAGGATGAAAATGATTCGCAAGCTTCTTTCAGTCGTTTTGGCGCTGGCTATGCTGCTGAGCATAGCGGGCATGGCGCTGGCGCAGACGGCGGATGGAACGTATGAGGGCGTTGCGCAGGGTATGGGCGGTGACGTCAAGGTTTCGGTGACTGTTTCGGGTGGCGTCATCACAGATGTTACGGTTCTAAGCCAGAATGAGACTGTGGGGATCAGTGATCCCGCGCTGAAGAGCATTCCAGCGGCGATCGTAGAAGCCAATTCGACGGAAGTCGATGCCGCGGCTGGCGCGACGGTCACGTCGGAAGCCATCAAGACCGCGGTTCAGAATGCGCTGGATGGCGTTCAGGAAGAAGAGGCAGCGGAAGTCGTCGTGCCGTTTGATCATATCGACGTGATCGTTGTCGGCGGCGGCTTGGGTGGTCTTGCGGCGACAGTCCGCGCTTCCGAGCTGGGTGCCAATGTGCTGCTGATCGAGCAGACGTCCAAACTGGGCGCAAGCGGTCTGCTTTCCGGCGGCTCTCTGGTGGGTGTCAATACGCGCATCGAAGCGGAAAACAGCATCGAGGATTCCGTGGAGCTGATGCTGGAGGACTTTGACCGACTAGGCGGAAAGGGCATGAATAACCCGACGCTGGCGAAGACTTTTGCCGAGAACTGCGGTCGCGCGGTGGATTGGCTGGATACGGTCGTCGGCGTGGATTTCGGCGAGCGCGTGCCGACGTATGGCGGCTATGTGGCGCTGAATGTGCCGCGCGTGCATTATGCGGTTCCGGCGGATGGCGACGTCAGCAAATCCAGCGGCAAGGGCGGCTCCGGCTATGTGAAGGCGCTCAGTGCAAAGGTCGATGAGGGCATTGCAAACGGTAACGTCTGCCTGATGCTGGATACGCAGGTGACTGGCGTCAATTACGACGGTGAAAAGGTGACCGGCGTAACGGCGACCAATGCGTTCGGCGAGCGGACTTATGATGCGCCTTCCGTCATTCTGGCCTGCGGCGGCTACGGCGGAAACGAGGAAATGCTGAAGACCTACAACTTTAAGAATGTGCTGACGACCTGCGCGGATACGGCGCGCGGCGACGGCTATACCTTTGCGCTGGAGCTGGGCGCGGCACTTTCCGGCATGGATTGGGTCTCCGCCTATGCGGGCGGCATCAATACTGGAACGTTCCATAAGGTGCTGAGCGCGAATCTGTACACCAACAAGCAGCCGATCTGGGTGACGATGGAAGGCAACCGCCTGACCAACGAACCGGTTGCGAATTCTACGGATCAGTCGAACGCATGGAACGCGGCGACGGACAATCTGGTCTACATCATCTTCAATGATGCGATGCTGGAGGATCCGTCCACGATCCTCTACGGCGTTGCGGATCTGAAGGCTGCCTGGGAAGAGCAGCTTGCGCTGGGCAAAAACATCTGGGCTGCCGATACGATCGAAGAGCTGGCTCAGAAGGCTGGCATTGACGCGGCGGGTCTGACCGCGACGGTCGAAGCTTACGATAAGGCTTGCGCGGGCGAAGCGGAGGATTCGTTCGGACGTACGGAGAACATGATCGCCCTCGAAAACGGTGGAATGATCTACGCCATCAAGACGATGCCGTATGTCATGATGACCAATGGCGGCGTGGCGATGAACGAAAACGCCAATATCATCCGCGAAGATGGTACGCCGATCGTCGGTCTGTATCAGTGCGGCGAGCAGGTGGGCAGCGACAATATCGCGGGTCACTCCTCTGTCGGCGGCATGGCGCACGGCAACTGCATGACCTGGGGCATGATCTCTGCTGAAAACGCGGTCAAGCATGCGCAGGAGCAGTAATACGCATAAATACATAAGAGAGAGCTGTCGGATGGCGAAATGCTGTTCGACAGCTCTTTATACAGTTTTGGAGATCTGCCCAATGATAGTTTCCATCAAAAAAGCCGCCCAATTTGATCAGGCGGCTTCACTCTTCTTTTCAGCTAATTTGTCCATTTTCCAAACATCTGTGATTCTATTTCCGGAACATAGCCCATATCCCGATATCCCAATTTTCGAAGCAATCCCATGCTTGCGATATTCTGCGGTTCTACAAAGCTGATAAACGCTCGATCAGGTGCCATTCGATGGAGCTGGTCGATAAGCACCGT
>JABLTR010096939.1_pt1 | contig 15301 bp, 15 predicted proteins | sample 7160071 | NCBI WGS metagenome assembly JABLTR01 (sample SAMN14651230, study PRJNA627086) | human gut metagenome | isolation source: feces | host: Homo sapiens
CGCCAGGGTCCTCACCTGTGAGCCGTCCAAGGGCGGCTGCCTCGTCACTCTGGACCGCACCGCCTTCTACCCGGAGGGCGGCGGCCAGCCGGCGGACCACGGCGTCTTAGGCGGTGTCACCGTCACCGACGTCCACGAAAAGGACGGCGTGATCTTCCACACCTGTGACAAAGTGGTGGAACCCGGCTCCACCGTGGAGGGCTCCATAGACTGGACCCGCCGATTCGACCACATGCAGCAGCACTCCGGCGAGCACATCCTCTCCGGCCTGCTGTGTTCTCTGTACGACTGCAGCAACGTGGGCTTCCACCTGGGGACGGACACCGTCACCATCGACTACGACCGGGATCTCACCTGGGAGCAGGTGCTGGAGGCGGAGCGTCAGGCCAACGAGTCCATCTGGAGGGACACCCCGGCGGAGATCAACTTCCCCGCCCCGGATGCACTGGCTCAGCTGGACTACCGCAGCAAAAAAGAGCTCACCGGCCAGGTGCGCATCGTGTCCTTCCCCGGGGCCGACTGCTGCGCCTGCTGCGGCACCCACGTCCGCCGGGCCGGCGAGGTGGGGCTCATCAAGGTCCTCTCCTGCCAGAAGTTCCGGGAGGGCGTCCGGCTGGAGATCCTCTGCGGCCAGCGGGCCTATCGGTATCTCTCCCGGATCTACGAGCAGGACCACGCCGTGGCCCGGCTGCTGTCGGTAAAGCCCCAGGATGCCTTCGCCGCCGTGGAGCGGCAGAATGCGGAGCTTACCGCCGCCAAGCTGCGGATGACGGAGCTGGAAGACCGGCTCTTCGCCCTCCGGGCCCAGTCCCTGGCGGGCCGCGGAGACGTGCTGCTCCTGGAGCCCCCCATGCGGCCAGACGGGGCCCGGAAACTGGCGGACGCCGCAGCCAGGGCCGCCGGGGGCCTTGCGGCGGTGTTTGCCGGAGAGCGGGATTCCTACGTCTACGCCCTGGTCCACGCCGGCGGAGCGGACATCTCTCCCCTGGTGAAGCGGCTGAACAGCGCCCTCTCCGGACGGGGCGGCGGCCGGAACGGCTTTGCCCAGGGCAGTGTACAGGCGGACCCGTCCGCCATTCTGGACTTTTTCCACAAGGAGGGGATCGAATGTTCTACGTGCTGATCGAACAGGATCTGGAAGAAGAGGACGAGCCCCGTCACATCTATGCAGAACTGGATGACAGCCGCCGGGAGGTCCGGCGGGTGGAGTTCTATCCAAACGGCCTGTGCTTTGCCTATGGCGGCGCCTACGGCCGGCAGGAGGCCCTGTCCCCCGCGCCCTATCCGGAGGATCTGCGGACGCTGAACCGCCCCGGAGAGGTGGCGGCCCACGCCATCACCGCCGACGTATTCCACGCCATCTGGGGCCAGGCCCAGGAGCGGCCGGACGGCTTTATGGGGATGTTCGCCTGATGAAGCGGAGCATCTGTTTTGCCGGCGGCTGCTTCTGGGGCATGGAGGCTCTGTACCGCCGCCTGCCCGGCGTGGTAGACGTCACCGCCGGCTACGCCAATGGAGACGAGGCGTCCCACGCCAACTACGACGACGTCTGCACCGGCCTCACCGGCTTCCGGGAGGCGGTGCGGGTGGAATATGACGACACGGCCGTATCCCTCCCCCATCTGCTCTTCGCCTTCTTCGCGGTCATCGACCCGGAGACCCCCAACCGTCAGGGGCCGGACTTCGGCAGCCAGTACCAGACCGGTGTGTACTGGACAGACCCGGCGGACGAGGCGGTCATCCGCCCCATCGCCGCGCTGGAGGCAGGAGCCGTCCCCTTCTTCGCCGTGGAGCTGAAGCCCCTCATCTGCTTTTATCCGGCGGAGACATACCACCAGCGGTATCTGGAGAAGCACCCCCGCGGCTACTGCCACGTGGCCCCCTGGAAGCTGGCCGCCCTGCCGGCGTATCCGTTTTCCACAGAGGACTATGTTCTTCCCGCAAAAGTGCTGCTGGATCAGCAGCGGGAGGCGGAGAGCCAGGAGCGCTGAACCGCCGGAGTCCGGAAGTTTTCCACAAATGACCTGATCCATGGGAAAAAGCGCCGCAGGCAAAGCCTGCGGCGCCTCTTTGTATTCAGGAAACCGGCTCGTTCATGGCCGCCGTGATATACTGCTCACCGTACATGGCGTCATACAGCACATCCTCCCGCAGCTGCAGCAGCTCCCGTGCCTCGTCGGAGAGGTCCGCATCCTCCGCGCTGGTGCTGGGGGTGCCCGCGCCGTCCACGAAGTACAGCTCCGTGTTGGTGAGGCACACCTCCTGCACCTTTTCCAGCAGCGCCCAGTACCGGCTCACCGGCTGGCCCGTCAGCTCCAGAAGCTGCGGGCCGACAGCGGTGATGCTGCTCTCCCGCCGGGTGCCGGCCCGGCCCTGGAGCAGTGCCGCGTCGTTAGCCCAGATCAGATAGTCCGTGGAATACAGGTCGTTGATCTGCTTTGCCGTCCAGTCCACGGTGTCATTGCCCGGGCAGAGGCCTAGCTTCGTGTACACCGTGTCCCCGTCTGTCATGAACAGGTTGGGCCGGTGGTCTCCGAAGAACACCACGATGGTGGGCTCATCGCTCTCCCGCAGGGCGTCCGTCAATTCACCCAGCGCCTGATCCGCCCGGGTGATGCCCTCCAGCATCACCCGCACGATGGCCATGTCCTCGTCGCTGAGGGTATCGCTGGTGACGCCGATCTGGCACTCGTAGTTGAACTTCTCCGGGTCAAAGGGCTGGTGATTCTCCATGGTGATGGCGTAGAGGAAGGCCCGCTGGCCGCCGTCGTTGATGGCCTGCATCCGGTCCAGCACCCCCTGGAAGAGGTACCCGTCCCGCATGTAGTAGCCGCCGTAGACCGTGTCGTCGATCCCCAGCTTCTGGATATCCGCGGAGAACAGCAGCTCGGAAAAGCCCAGCATGGGATAGGTCACCGTCCGGTTGTACAGGCTGTCGTTGTACCCGTGGAGCATCTCCGCCCGGTAGCCGCCGCCCTTGGTGTACTGCTCCGGCAGGGCGTCAAACTTCTCGTAGGCGTCGTCCTCCAGGAAGCAGATGTTGGTCCCGGCGCCGAAGTCCAGCCCTGTAATGCCGTACAGCATGGACATCTCCAGATATCCGGTGCCGTAGCCCAGGTAGTGGCTGTGGAACGTGCCGCTGATGCCCTCCCGCTCCAGGGCGTGGAAGTTCTCCAGCGGGTCCCGCTCATACTGCAGGTCCGGCAGCCGGTTCAGGTCGTAGAAGGACTCCGACAGCACCATGATGATGTTGGGCTGGACGGCCGGGGCCTCGGCCGTCGCGTCATCCTCCGCCAGGATCTCGTCGATCCGGGCCAGGACCTGCTGCATGTATGCCTCTCCGTAGCCCTCCGGGCTCTCTTTCGCCTGCAGGAAGCAGTCCCGCCAGAGACTCAGCGTCAGGCCGTAGGTGTCGTGGCTGTTGGCCGCCGCCAGACGGGTGTTGGTGTCCACGCCGAATACGGCCCCCGCAGCCTGGGCCCCCTGAACGGTAAAGAGCCCCACAGTCAGTGCCAGGGCGACGGAAAAACTGAGAAAGCGGCACCGTCCGGTCAGCACCGTCAGCCGCCGCACCAGCACCAGGATCCCCACGCAGATGGCCAGCGCCGCCAGCGCCATCCAGAAGTCCACCGGCGGGCGGAGCTCCCCCGCCACACCGGCCACCTCCCCCAGCTGGGAGGCCAGTCCGAAATCCGCCAGCTCCAGGGGCGTGCCGTTGATGGCGGTCTTGAAATAGTCCACCAGGGACAGGATCAGCCCCGCCGCCCCCACCAGGACAGCAGAGAGCCACAGCCGTCCCAGCAGCGCCCCCAGAGTGAATACCACGGTGCCGTACAGCAGGCCCGTCAGCAGCAGATAGGCGGGCCACTTCACGAACCACTCCCACACGATGGAGAGGGATCCGGTGACCACCCACTGGACGGCCACCGCAGCGGCCAGTCCCATGCACAGGCTGCCGCCCAGGAACATCCCCCACCGCAGCCAAGCCGGCCCCACTGCCCGGGGCCGTTTCTGTCTTCTCAACGGTCGTACCTCATTTCCTTCGAGATGAAAAAGGGCCGCGGGGTTGTCCCGCGGCCCCGATGATGTTCGATCAATATGCCAGCTTCTCCATGAGATATTCTTTCAGCTGATCGATGGGCAGTCTGACCTGCTCCCCACAAAAGCTCCGCTTTTGCGGGGGCCCCGCCAGATTTCATTCCTCGGGCAAAGTGAATTTGCCCTCCGGCGAGATTTTGCCTCCGGCAAAACGCTCGGACGCCGCCCCGCGGCGGTCATGGAGCAGGATCGCCCTGTGCTCAATACGCCAGCTTCTCCGTCAGATAGCTCTTCAGCTGATCGATGGGCAGCCGCACCTGCTCCATGGTATCCCGGTCCCGGACGGTGACGCAGTTGTCGCCGGCCTTGTCCGCGTCGCCCACGGTGTCGAAGTCCACCGTGATGCAGTAGGGCGTGCCGATCTCGTCCTCCCGGCGGTACCGCTTGCCGATGGAGCCGGTGTCATCGAAGTCCACCATCCACTCCTTGGACAGCTCGGCCTGGATCTCCCGGGCCTTGTCGGACAGCTTCTTGCTCAGCGGCAGCACGGCGCACTTGAAGGGGGCGATGGCCGGGTGGAACCGCATGACCGTGCGGACGTCGTTCTTCTCCGGGTCCACGACCTCCTCGTCGTAGGCCTCCACCAGCAATGCCAGGGTCATCCGGTCCGCGCCCAGGGAGGGCTCGATGACATAGGGGATATAGTGCTCGTTCTTCTCCTGATCGAAGTAGGTCAGGTCCTGGCCGGAGTGCTCCTGGTGCTGGGTCAGATCGTAGTTGGTCCGGTCCGCCACGCCCCACAGCTCGCCCCAGCCGAAGGGGAACAGATACTCAAAGTCCGTGGTGGCCTTGGAGTAGAAGGCCAGCTCCTCGGGCTCATGGTCCCGCAGGCGCAGGTTCTCGTCCTGAATGTTCAGGCCCTTCAGCCAGTCATGGCAGTAGGTCCGCCAGTACTGGAACCACTCCAGGTCCGTGTCGGGCTTGCAGAAGAACTCCAGCTCCATCTGCTCGAACTCCCGGATGCGGAAGATGAAGTTGCCGGGGGTGATCTCATTGCGGAAGGACTTGCCCACCTGGCACACGCCGAAGGGCAGCTTCCGCCGGGTGGTCCGCTGGATGGCGGGGAAGTTGACGAAGATGCCCTGGGCGGTCTCCGGCCGCAGATACACCTCGTTGGCGGTGTCCTCGGTGACGCCCTGGTGGGTCTTGAACATCAGGTTGAATTTCCGGATATCGGTGAAGTCGCTCTTGCCGCAGCCGGGGCAGGGCACCTGGTTGTCCCGGATGAACTGCATCAGCTCCTCCGGGGTCATGGCCTCCACATTCACGTCCAGACCGTGCTCCTGGACGTAGGATTCCACCAGCTTGTCCGCCCGGTGGCGCATCTTGCAGGCCTTGCAGTCGATGAGGGGATCGTTGAAGGTGGACACATGGCCGCTGGCCACCCACACCTGGGGATTCATCAGAATGGCGGCGTCCAGGCCCACGTTGTAGGGGTTCTCCTGGACGAACTTCTTCCACCAGGCCCGCTTGACGTTGTTCTTCATCTCCACGCCCAGGGGGCCGTAGTCCCAGCTGTTGGCGAGGCCTCCATAGATCTCGCTGCCGGGGAAGACGAATCCCCGGTTCTTGCACAGGGCCACGATCTTCTCCATGGTCTTTTCGGTGTTTTTCATGCTCCATTCTCCTTTTCGGCGGCCCGGACAGAAAAACGCCCCGAGCCGGTTTTCGGCTCAGGGCGAACGAGACGTCCGTGGTTCCACCTGAATTCGCGCCTGGCTGACGCGCACTCTTCACCCGGTAACGGCGGGGACCGGCAGGGCATTTCCGCCCCACGGCTCCAGGGCGCCTTCCCTCCCTCTCCCGCAAGGGCTCGCACCATCCGCCCTCTCTCTTGTCCGGGAAACAGGAGCTACTTCTCCCTGTCACAGCCTTTTTTGGATATCGTGAGAACTGTATCACGTTTTGCCCGGAATGTCAAGGCCGGGCCCAAAAAGTCCCTGCTGAAACCTTGCGGACCCCCCTTCGATGTTCTAAAATGACGGTAACGCACGCCTCGATCCTCCGCAGATCTTCTAAACTCTACGCTCCGTGTGTGTTCAAAAAGTCTCTCATTTGCTACGATATAGACAGAAAGAGGAGGTGGAATGGTGGATCAGATCCGCATCGGCAAATTCATCGCCGAATCAAGAAGAGCAAAGGACCTCACCCAAAGACAGCTCGCCGACCTGCTTTCCATCAGTGACAAAACGGTATCCAAGTGGGAGTGCGGAAAGGGGCTTCCCGAGGTCTCCCTTATGCTGCCCTTGTGTGCGGCATTGGATATGACTGTCAACGATTTGCTTTCGGGTGAAAGGGTCTCTTCAACAGACTATCAAAAAAAAGCGGAGGGAAACATGATAGACCTGATGAAAGAAAATGAGGAAAACAGGAAACGGATGGCATTGTCTATCATTACCGGCGCAATTACGGTCATTGCCGTATGCGCCCTGATTGGGATTGTCTCCCTTGTTGACATGCCAACGCCCGCGCGGATCCTATTGATCGTGTTCTCGATTGCGGTAGCAGTCGCTGGTATAGCGGCGGCGGCAATGCTTGATATGAAAGCCGGTCATTTTGAATGCCCATATTGTAAGGAGCTCTTTGTTCCAAGCATGGGAGAATATGTAAAGGGCTATCACACCATTACAAGGCGCAGATTGACCTGTCCCAAATGTGGAAAAAAGGGGATGTGCCGCCACCGTATCACAAGATGACGACGCCCAACAGCGTTGATCCGCCCTTACGTTCCCTTCCCGGCCTAAAAAAAGACCGCCCTGACGGGCGGTCTTTTCGTTCGATTACTTCTTCTCCCGGTCGTAGGCCACGATCACCCGGCGGTTGGGCTCCGTGCCGGTGGAGTAGGTGGTCACACAGGGCACGTCCTGCAGCGCCGTGTGGATCACATGCCGCTCGTAGGCGTTCATGGGCTCCAGCGTCACGCTGCGGCGGTACTTGGTGACCTTGGCAGCCACCTTCCGGGCCAGATGCTGCAGGCTCTGCTCCCGCTTCTCCCGGTAGTTCTCCGCGTCCAGCTGCACCCGCACCCGGCCGCTGCCGCTGCGGTTCACCGCATAGCTGGTCAGCTGCTGGATGGCGTCCAGGGTCTCGCCCCGCCGGCCGATCAGGGCGCCCAGGTTCTTCCCCTCCAGGATGACCTTGTACCGGCCCTTCTCCAGCAGGTAAACATGGATCTCTGCAGTATTCTCCATCTGCTCCAGCAGACCGGAGAGGAACTTGCGGATGGCCTGGGCCTTTTCGTCGTCCACCTCTTCGCCCAGGTCGACAACGGGCGCAGACGGCTCCGCCGGCGCCTTTTCAGCGGGAACTGCAGGCGTCTCTGCCGGTCTGCGCTCCTGGCGGGGCTTTTTCTCCGCTTTGGGAGGCTTGGGGCGTTCCTCCTGCCGCTCCTCCTGAGGCTCCGAAGCGGGGGCGGCGGGCGCCTCCTCTTCCTCCTCCGGGCCGTAGCTCACCCGCACCTTGGCCGGGCAGCTGCCCAGGCCCAGAAAGCCGGACTTCGCGCGCTCCAAAATTTCCACGGACACATCATCCCGGTCCAGGCCAAGCTGACGCAGGGCGTTTTGAATGGCCTCTTCCTCGGTCTTGCCCGTTACATCAATAAACTCTCTCATGGCGTAACAAGCTCCTTACTGATCGTCATAGCGGTCCGCCTTATAGGACCGGCCGCGCGCATAGGGACGGTCGCCTACACGGCCTGCTTCTGTGGTGCTGGAAGCCGCCTTTTTGGCCTTCAGAGCCTTGGCTGCCTGCGCCTCCTGGCGCTTTTCCTTCAGGCTCTTCTTCTGGGCAGCCTGCTGGCGCTGCTTCTCCTGCAGCTGCTTGGCCTCCTCCTGCCGCTTCTGGCGGTCCGCCTGGATCATCTCCTGCCGGGCATCCTCTTCGGCCTGTAGCTTCTTGGTGTAAAACTTGCCCAGCACCATCTCCTGCACGATGGAGAAGGCGCTCTGCGCGATCCAGTACACGCCCAGAGCGGCGGGCACGATGAAGGCGATGTAGATGCTCATCAGGGGCATCATCCACATCATCATCTTGGTGGAGCCGTTCATGGCGGTGTTCTGGGCGGACTGACTCATGCTCACCTTGCTCATCAGCAGGCTCAGCACGCCGGAGATGATGGGGATCAGGAACAGACCGATCAAGGCCGGCGTGATGACGCCGTCAGCGAACTGGCCGATGGCGCTCCAGGGCGTCTGGATCAGGTCGATGCCCAGGAAATGATAGTCAATGGAGACCCAGCCGGGGTTCTCCGCAATGAAGTCCGGGAACTGGGTGTTGATGACGTTGGCGATGGCGATCTGCTCATAGCCCATGCTGGCATTCAGCTGGATGCCGGCGTTGGCGATCAGCTCCTGAGCTCTTTCCACAACGGCCAGACCGGCCTCTCTCCCGCCGAAGTCCATAAAGTACACGATGGGCTCCCGGATGATATAGTACAGGGCCATCAGGATGGGCAGGGGCAGGAAGCTCCACAGGCAGCCGCTCATGGGGTTGAAGCCCTCTTCCTGATAGAACTTCTGCATCTCCTCCTGCATCTTCAGCTGGTTGTTGGCGTATTTCTTCTGGATCTCCTGCATCTTTCCGGACATCCGGCTCATCCGCACCATGCTCTTCTTGGACTTCATCTGGAAGGGCAGCAGGATCAGCTTGATGACCAGCGTGAACAGGATCAGAGACACGCCGTAGGACCCCGTCAGGTTGTAAAACAACCGCACCAGGGCCGCAAAGGGGACACAAATCAAGTATCCGATGGTTGAAAACATAGGTGCTTCCTCCAAATTGAGATGGGGCCCGGGCATTCACTGCCCTCGGGACGGCAGACCGCCGCCCGCAGCCCGTCCGCATTCCGCGGTCTCCGGCGGGTGAAAGGCCCGCCGGTGGGGAATTGGTTGGAGAGGCCTGTCCCCTCCTTCACGGGACCGGATCATATCCTCCCTTGTGAAACGGGTTGCAGCGCAGGATCCGCCGGAATGCCAGCCAGCCGCCCTTCAGGGCGCCGTACTTTTCAATGGCCTCCAGCGCATACTGGGAGCAGGTGGGGATATAGCGGCAGCAGGGCGGCCGGTACGGGGAAATGGCCACCCGGTAGAACTTCACCAGCGCCAGCAGGAGCTTCTTCATCATGGCCGCACCTCCAGCAGATCCAGCTTCCTGCACAGCCGCAGGAAGGTCTCGTTCAGTTCCTTCCAGGAGGCGGACAGCGTCCGTCCCCTGGCCACCAGGATGATGTCATATCCCTGCCGCAGGCGCCCGGAATTGAGGCGGAATACCTCCCGCAGGCGGCGGCGGGCCCGGTTGCGGACCACCGCGTGGCCCAGCTTGACGGATACCGTCACGCCCAGCCGGTTGTGCCCCAGCCGGTTCTTCCGGCAGTACAGCACCATGCCGCCGCCCACGGCGGAGGCGCCCTTCTGGTACAGCCGGCGGAACTCATAATTCTCTTTCAGGGTCACTGCCCGCTTCATACTGCCACCTGCCTTGCTCCCTTTGACACAAACTCAACGAGGGACGGAGGAATCCTAAAATTCCCGCCGTCCCCGAAGACGTTGTTCAAGTGTCTCCCGCGCGGTCCGTTTCGCTTAGTAGGACAGACGGGCGCGGCCCTTGGCGCGGCGACGGGCCAGAACCTTGCGGCCGTTGGCAGTCGCCATTCTCTTGCGGAAGCCGTGGACCTTCTGGCCGTGCAGCTTCTTGGGCTGATAGGTACGTTTCGTTGCCATGTTGAGACACCTCCTGTCAGAATTCCGGCCGCCCGGAAAAGGCGGCACTTACTCGACACCGCCCTTTCGGACGGCGCAGTAAACAAATCGGCAAGCGCCAATACGGCGCAACGGATATTATACAGACTGTTTGAAAATATGTCAATGAAAACTTGAAAGTTTTGCGAAAATTCCGTATTTTTTCGATTTCCCGGTCACATTTTTTGAAGATTTCAAAATCTGGTGTGCAATTCTGCCGTCAGCCGCAATATCTTGTTGCCGGGGCCGCCCTTCCGGGTCTGTTCTTATTATTAGAATAAGTGTTGTAATCCGCCCCTTTTTTTGGTATAATGAACTGGACTGCTTTGTCTATTTTTTTACTAGAGAGAGGTGTTTCCTTTTGAATTCCGTCGCCGATGTATGGGACAATGTGCTTTCCCAGCTGAAGGGCGAGCTCTCGGAGACCACCATTGCCACCTGGTTCGACGAACTGGAGGCCGTGGACATCCAGAGCAATACGTTTCTCCTCCACTGTTCCAACGACTTCAAAAAGGGATATATTGAATCCCTGTTCATGAAAAACATCAAAGCCTCCCTCCATGATATCTTCTCCACAGATTTCGAGGTGAAGATCCTGGACGATCTGGACTATGCGGAGCTGAACAATGGCCGTCCCAACCGCCAGAGCGAGCGATTCACCTCCGCGGAGTTCACGTTTGAGACCTTCGTGGTGGGCCCCTCCAACAAGCTGGCCTATGCCGCCTCCGTCTCCGTGGCGGAGCACCCGGCCCAGAACTACAACCCCCTGCTGATCTACGGGGACTCCGGCCTTGGAAAGACCCATCTGATCTACGCCATCGCCAACGTCATCCGCCGGAACGACCCCCGGTCCAAGATCGCCTATGTGAAGGGCGACGATCTGACCAACGAGCTGGTGGACGCCATCCGGGAGGGCAAGACCGCCGAGATGCGGGAGAAATACCGCCAGGCGGACCTGCTGCTGGTGGACGACGTGCAGTTCATCGCCGGCAAAAAGCAGACTCAGGAGGAGTTCTTCCACACCTTCAACACCCTGTATGAGTCCGGCCGGCAGATCGTTCTGACCTCCGACCGTCCCCCCTCTGAGATGACCCAGCTGGAGGACCGTCTCCGCACCCGATTCGAGTGGGGCCTCCTGGTGGACGTGGCGCCGCCGGATTTCGAGACCCGCCTTGCCATCGTGAAAAACAAGGCCGCCCTGCTGGGCATGGAGCTGCCGGACAAGATCTCCGCCTACATCGCGGAGAACGTCACCGCCAACGTCCGTCAGCTGGAGGGCACCATCAACAAGATCCTGGCCTACAAGGACCTGCTGGGCAACGACACCGATGAGGAGACCGTCACCCGGGCCATCCAGGACATGCTGCGCCGCAGCAACGAATATGTCCCCACGCCGGAGGCCATCCTGGAATACATCTCCAAGTACTACAACCTGGATGAAGCTGTGATCCGGGGCCAGCAACGGGTGCGGGACGCTGTCTCCGCCCGTCAGATCGCCATGTATCTGATCCGCTCCATGACGAATCTCAGTCTGGATGAGATCGGCAAGGTCTTCGACAACCGGGATCACTCCACAGTCCTCTACTCCATTCAGCAGATCGAGAAGAAGATGAAAAAGGACGCCTCCTTCGCTGAAATGGTAAAAGAGATCAAGACCAATATCAACTCCAAACGATAATCCCCATTCTCCACGATTCCTGTGGAAAAGAAAAACTTTGCTGTGGAAATCTCCCTTCCCTAAAAGTCCGTGGAAAAACCACCAGATTCCTCCACAACCCCTGTGGAACCGCAAAATCCGACGCCGCAAGCCATTCCCCGTCTTTTCCACACCTTTTTTCTCTATGACTGCTCTTTCTAAAAAATACGTTTTCTTTCTTTTTATATGCGGTCCCTGCCGCATCCCACAACTCCAACTAGAGAGGAAGTGCCTGCATGAAATTCTCCTGTGAAAAAGCGCTCCTGCAGAGCGCCATTGCCATCACCAGCCGCGCAGTGGCCTCCAAGAGCTCCATCCCCGCCCTGGAAGGGCTGCTGCTCCATGCGGACAGCCAGCTGACCATCTCCGGCTACAACCTGCAGACCGGAATCCGCACCAAAGTCTCAGCCGATGTGACCGAATCCGGCGAGATCGTCCTGAACGCCCGCCTGTTCGGCGACATCATCCGCCGGATGCCGGACGACATCGTCACCTTTACCTCCGATGAAAAACAAGTGGTCCACCTCTCCTGCGGCGACGCGGATTTCGACATCCTGGGCCTCTCCGCCGCCGATTATCCGGAGCTGCCCCAGGTGGAGGACGATTTTTCCGTCTCCATCCAGCAGAAGCTGCTGCGAGCCATGATCGAAGAGACGGCCTTCGCCGTCTCCACCAACGAGAGCCGCCCCATCCACACCGGCGCCCTGTTCGAGATCACCGACCAAGGCCTGACCATGGTGGCTGTGGACGGATTCCGCCTGGCCATCCGGCGGGAACCCCTGGAAAAGATCGACGGCGGCGCCTTCTCCTTCGTGGCGCCGGGCAGCGCCCTCAACGAGGTCAAGAACATCTGCGCCGATGTGGAAGATCTGGCCGCCGTGACCCTGGGCAAGAGCCACATCCTCTTTGAGGTGGGCGACACCGAGCTGATCTGCCGCCGGCTGGAGGGTGAATTCCTGGACTACAAAAACGCCATCCCCCGGAAAAACCCCATTTCCGTCATTGCGGACACCAAGGCGCTGATCGAGAGCATCGACCGGGTCAGCGTGGTAATCTCCGAAAAGCAGAAGAGCCCGGTGCGCTGCCTGTTCGACCATGACAAGGTGCTGCTGTCCGCCAAGACCGGAAACGGCGAGGCCAAGGACATCTGCCGTTTGTCCGGCGACGGCGGCGGACTGGAGATCGGCTTCAACAACCGCTATCTGATGGAGGCGCTTCGATATGCTCCGGCAGACACGGTGAAGATCGAACTGAACACCAGCGTCTCCCCCGCCATCATCGTTCCCACAGAGGGTGAGGAAAACTTCCTCTACATGGTCCTGCCGGTGCGGCTGAAGAGCACGGAGTGAACAGATGGAAAATGTTGTAATTCAAACAGAATTCATCAAGCTTCAGGACCTGCTGAAATTCGCCAATCTGGTGTCCACCGGCGGCGAGGCCAAGGAGCGCATCCAGGCAGGTGAGGTCACCGTCAACGGTGAGGTCTGCACCATGCGCGGAAAGAAGATCCGCCCCGGAGACGATGTGGCGTTCCAGGGCGCGCATTACACGGTGTCCTATGCAGATCCTTGAGCTGGAGCTGCAGAACTTTCGAAACTATGGTTCCCAGCGGGCGGCCTTTGACCCGAACTGCAACGTGATCTTCGGGGAAAACGCCCAGGGCAAGACGAACCTGCTGGAGGCCATTGTCTACCTCTCCTGTGGAAAATCTCCCCGGGCCAGGACGGACCGGGAGATGATCGGCTTTGACGCCGCCGAGGCGGTCCTGGAGAGCAGGGCTCTCTCCCGGGACCGGGAGTTCCGGACCCGGGTGGAGCTGTACCGGGGCCGGCGGCGGAAGATGTGGGTGAACCAGGTGCCAGCCAAAAACAGCGCCGCCCTGAGCCAGGTCTACCACACCGTGTTCTTCTGCCCGGACGATCTGTATCTCATCCGGGAGGGGGCCGCCGCCCGGCGGCGGTTCATGGATACGGCCCTCTGCCAGCTGCGGCCCCGGTATGCCGCCGCTCTTGCGGAGTACCACCGGCTCTATGACCACAAGACCCGCATCCTGCGGGACAGCGAGGAGCGGCCGGACCTGCTGGAGCTGCTGCCGGACTTCAATGAGCGGATGGTCCGCTTCGGCGCGGTGCTGATCCACTACCGCCAGCAGTTTGCCGAGGCACTGGCCCGGTATGCCGCCCGCCATCACCGGGAGTGTTCCGGCGGAAAGGAACAGCTGGAGATTGCGTATCAGACGGTCTCCTCTGTCACGGACCCGGCGGCGGACATAGAAGTCCTAACAGAACAGCTCCGGGCCCATATGGAGTCCCACCAGGCGGCGGAACGGGCCAGCCGGATGTGTCTCTCCGGTCCCCATAAAGATGATCTGATCATCACCATCGACGGCCGGGAGGCCAAGTCCTTTTCCTCCCAGGGCCAGACCCGCACGGCCGCTCTGGCCCTGAAGCTGGCGGAGCGGGAGATCTACCAGAACGCCACGGGAGAGTATCCGGTGCTGCTGCTGGACGATGTACTCAGCGAGCTGGATCCCCGGCGGCAGGAATTTGTCCTCAACCGCATCGCCGGGGGGCAGGTGTTCATCACCTGCTGTGAGGATGACCGGCTGCCGGTCCTGCTGGGCGGGAAGGTGTTCCACGTGAAGCAGGGCACCATCAGTGGATGAACCCCTCAGCCAGGCGGTAAAGCCTCTCCAATCAAACACGACAGATCCAATCACAGCCCCCAACATGACAAAATGGAGGTAACCGTGATGAATTGGTACGCAGTGCTTCCCATTCTGGTTTTCGGCGGACCGGCTGCCGGCTTTCTCTGGGAGCTGGCAGTGGGGTTGTTCTGCCGGACAAGGCGCTATCTGCTGTGGGTGCCTGTTCTGGCGGGGGCGCTGGGGCTGGCGCTGTGTGCGGCGTCTCCGGTCCACACCCTCCCGTTCTCCTTCCTGCTGCTGTGCTGGGGGCTGTATGGCGGCGGGCTCCTGTTTGGATGGAGCCTGTCCCATCTGCTCCGCGGCGGGGAGGACCGCTTTCAGCGGTATGCTGTCCGTGCCGTCGCCCTCTGCTCCGGCGCGGCGCTGGCCATCGGCTTCGGCGTGCTGATCTCCCACGAGATGCGCAGCGCCACCTATACCATGGTGGGAGAAGACATCAGCGAGGAGCGTGTTCTGGCAGAGATCCCGGAGCTGGCCATTACGGAGACGGACCGGGAGATCCTCTCCGCCCTGGGGGCGAGTCCCTCTGTCCAGGCGGCTGTCGCCGGAGGGGAACCGTTCATCGATCTGCCGCCGGCGGAACACGAGGATATCCAATCCATCTTGTCAGAATTTCTGGACGAAGGGCGCTACCGGTTTTCCGACGCGGGCGTCCTCGCCCAGTCCGGGGAGGCCACCTCTCTGTATTACGATATTTTCGACCAGGAGAAGAATGCTCGGATCATGGTCACGGGCCTGGGCACCGGATACCTGCACAAGGCTATCGCTGTCTACGACGGAGATCCGAAAGAGGAATTGTCCATGGTGATCTATGAAAATGACAACGGTGCCTGCCGCAAAATGACAGAGCAGCGGATGTGGTTTTATGACTTCTATGAAACGGAGCTGGGATAGAAAGGGGCTCTGCTCCCGCAGGGGATGCGCCCCCCATTCTCTTTTTGGTCTTGCCCAAAAAGAGAATGCGCCGCGCCCGGTGGAAGAGAAAAAGGCGCTGGGCGCGCTCCGGTGCAGCGGCCCTCCGCGCGCGACTGGGGTCGTCGTATCGGTGCCTGCTCCGATTTGGGC
>JABLTR010074594.1_pt1 | contig 15296 bp, 11 predicted proteins | sample 7160071 | NCBI WGS metagenome assembly JABLTR01 (sample SAMN14651230, study PRJNA627086) | human gut metagenome | isolation source: feces | host: Homo sapiens
GATGTAGGTGTCATTAGCGGGTCAGATAGTGTACTCAACAGCAGTTTCAGACGTTAATGATAAACTCATGGATTTTTGTTGTTTTCTCCTGTTTTTCGCCATTTCTATGATTCTTCTGAAAAAGTTGTGCCAATTTTGTGCCACAGGGGTCAAAACTTCGGCGTTTTGTATAAATATTTTGCATTTATAGCTCATATAGCCGTGAAATATAACCAATTTCAGCACCCTATATAGTGTGCAAAACAGGTTCTTTTCGACGATGCTACGTCAATACGGTTTGCTGAGTAGACATTTACATGAACTGAAACAAGCCCACGGCTCGTTGCTCAACAACAACTGACCCGTGGGCTCAAATTATCCTTCAAGTGTTTTCCATTCGTTTTTACAGAGTGCCACATGTGTATAGCAAGCACCACTGATAACCTTCGCAATCCTCTTTCTGACACTTCAACAAATGAGATCCTTGAAGGACAATTCAAGCCTCTAAAAAGTATCATCCATTTTGAGAATGGATGATACCCATTTCCACAGAAGCCCATATATAATATGTATAGATATAATACCATACAATGCGACACATTTCAACAGAACGAGTTATATCAAACCGTACCCGAACACATTTTTGTCACTTTCACCATATTGGGCACACTTTTTCCTATAGAATAGCTGAAACATATAAAAGTAATGTTACATGGGGCAAATGACAGTTGGGATGAGAGCAAGGAAAAGGAAGTTGTGGTTGGCGTTTACCGTTTGACGATGAAGAGCAACAGCGATAACTTCCGTCAAAGTTCTATTATTAACATCTGCTCTGGTAAACCGGAAAAACTTGCAGATCGTGTTGAGCTGTTTATTAAGGAAAACGGTTATGCTATCAAACTGAAATATGGTGCGTTCCCAGATCGCCCGTATGATTCTAAGGCCGTTTGGGGAGATAACAAAAAAATCACTCAAATTATGAACGAGAAGAAATATAAGGCATAAAGTTTGGAGAACGCCCATTATGAAGCGCAAATTGCTTTTAATAATGCCAAATTTCTTTGACTATCCACAGGCCATCTGTAAAGAGTTGGAGAACATGGGGTATGAGGTTGATTGTTTTGATGACCGTCCTAGTACAAATGGAATGGTAAAGGCAATCATCCGTGTTAACAAGAATTTAATCGGACATTATATAAACCGATATTTTGAAAAGGTTATGAAGACTGTCCGTGCAAAAAAAATATGATGTAGTCTTTTTGATTTCGGTACAGTCGTTATCATTTAGTGAAGACATGATTCAACAAATCAAAGATGAACAGCCACAGGCAAAATATGTACTTTATCAATGGGATTCGCTAAAGAACTTTCCATATATTGAAAAGATTGAACCGTATTTTGATAAGTGCTATTCATTTGATAAAAACGATGTGGAAACGCATGGGAATTTGAAATTTCTTCCGCTGTTCTATACTCGGAGATATGAAAATATAGGGAATAGTAAAAAGAAAGAGTTTCAGTACGATTTCTGCTTTGTAGGTACTGCTCACCCCCAAAAAATATAAGTTCATTCAGATGATGACCCGGCAGTTGAAAGAGGTATATCCAAATCAATTTGTATATTACTTTTTTCCATCGCGGATAGTTTTTTTCTATCGCAAGATAATGAATCCAGAATTGCGTCATGCACATTATAGGGAATTTCATTTTGATCCCCTTGCTGGTAAAGAAATAGATCGGGTCTTTGCAGATTCAAAATGCGTTTTAGATTCAGCACAGGCAGGTCAAATTGGATTGACGATCCGTGTGTTGGAAGCACTTGGAGCAAAGAAAAAGTTAATTACAACCAATGAAGATGTTGTAAGCTATGATTTCTATAGGCCAGAGAACATATATATATATATATAACGGAAAAATAGATTTAGATAATATATTTTTTAAAGAAAATTATAAAGAGCTAAGTAAGGAAATATATGATAAATACTCTCTTAGAAACTGGCTTAAAGAAATAGTGGAGGGTTGAAATGCATCTGATTAAATATGCTTGGGCTCTTAGGGCGTTAGTTTATAGGCCGTTTTTTAGATACATTGGAAGTCTGTCATATATAGGAAAGCCATGCTTTATTGAAGGGTGTAGAAGTATCAGCATCCATGACAGAAAGAAATGATAATGACAGTAAGTTGGATGAGCTAATCGATTTTTGCAAGATCAGAGAATTGTTGATTACAAACGAATTGAGCGTTTTAAATGTCATTTTTTCAAGAAATTTAGGCTACTATAGGGACGTTAGAATGCTTGTTGGCGATTTATGCGCAAAGCACTGTCATAAAGGAGAAAAGTTTAAATGCTAATTTTAATGTATATGGCAATTATACTATATGCGTTATTTTCGCCAAACAGGAGAGTTATAGTTTTTAAGCATTACAATGGAGGTATTCATCCGCACAAGAGCCGATTTTGGCTTGTTTGTGCGGCAATGCTATCTTTTCTTTCACTGACAAGTAAAACATATGCTGATGTAGAAAATTATACAGTAGTTTTTAATATGATTGCTTAAGGGAGCCACTTTTGATAAGTAGTAACTTAGACTATATCGTTTTCAGCGATAGAATTAAAAATAGTGGAAAAGATTGCGTGTGGAGATATCAATTACTTCCGAGTCAAGATGTCTGTGATGAATGGAATAATTACGCGAATCGGTTTTGTAAAATGCATCCTTTTGAATTGTTTCCGGGGTATGATTATGCGGTTTATATTGATGGAAATGTTGAAATTGTGTCAGACGTAACTGCATTATATAAAATTGCACATGAATCAAAACTTGGGATAGCAATGCATTCACATAATCTTAGACAGTGTATATATTGATGTTTGTGATCTCATATGCCACCCCCAAATCACTTCACTCGCAGTAGGCCAAAAACATGTCCACGACATGGGCTAAAACATGTTGGCACCGCCTCATCTTACTCACACCGTTTTCGTTTTACAATTTCTAACCCTTGCAATTTCCAAACCAGAATGCTATACTCGAAATATAAACTTGAATGGAGAGGTGGTACTTATGCCAAGAACGAAAGGTAGCAAAAACAAGAAGTCTTTGACGGTTGATTATGTAGCGCTTATTGCGGAAAAGCAGGCTGAAAAGGATGCTGCGGCTAATGAGATTGCAGCTGTTGCTGCAAATATCGAAGAGCTGAAAGCAGAACTAAAAAGCAAGAAGACTGCCGCAAAGAAGCTCGACAAGGAGTTGGCTAAATTGGAGGCCAAGAAGGCCGCTGTTGAGGCTGCGGCTGCTGAGGCTGCAAAGCGTGGTGAGGCAGAGGCCATGCTGAAGAAGCTTCTGGCTGAGGGCATGAGTGCCGATGAAATCATTGATAAGCTGAAATAACCCGTAACAGCCGTGCATGGGTTGCACGGCTGTTTTAAGAGGCTTCTATATAGATTGTGACGCATTGCAATTGCACTCTTGTATTTGACACAAAACTCATTCCCCGGCTTTTAATTGTAGCCTCTCCCCTACCCCATTTCAGCAAGGAGCTAGATTCCGTGAAAACAGCTTGCAACACTAAAAAAGCCTTGTCATCAAATCAACCTCATTCAGATGATGCGCCAAGTCCAAGAAAACCGAGTCACGATACGCAGGAACTTCTCCGCCGCCAGATGCAGCAGGCTGTTCTGCTGTACGGTTCTGGGGAGAACCACCCTTCTCTGCAGAAGATTGCGGATGACCTGGCTTTGAACCCCATCAAGGTGCGCAAACTATTGATCACCGCCGGCGTATATAGGTCCGACATAGCCGCTCGGGTCGATGAGCGATTCTCTGCGTATCAACAGGAAGGCATCCCTCATAAGGACGCTATCGCCTTCACTGCACGGGATATGCAGCTTTCCACATCCTCGGTGGCTTCGTACCTACCCTACAGCAAATGCCTGTACTTCCCTGCCGAAACCGCTGCAGACAACCTAAGCACCGGTGCCGAACGCCAGCGCCGTTATATAGCTGTGCAGCGCTTGCGGGAAAATCCCACGGAGGATACTCTTTGGAACTGTATCGTTGCTTTTCGCAATTACCCATTTACAACGCTTTCCGGCTTGCCATTCACCTACGACCTGAAAATGGGACACCACGGCAAATTTACTAAAGAGCTGTGGATCATCCGGCGCGAGAACAGCAAAAGTCTTACCTGGAGTTCCGTAGTGCTGGCTTTCCAAAATATTGAAGAAATCGGTGCTGAAGTCGAACGCCCCAAGGCACTGGGCGATATACGGGGCGTTTCGTACATTTACGCACTGTTCTGCCGATTTGGACTAATAAGGACACCCCACGGTACGACATAGCCAGCAAGGGACTGCCCTTGCACGGAAATTGATCGATTACATGGAAACGCACGATGGCTGTGCTGAGTGTTATCCCTATGATATCATTGAGGATCTAAAGAGCACATTCTGGCTGGAGTAATCCTGTCTACTTTTTCGTACCAAAAAAGCTCTGCCAGCAAACTGGCAGAGCAGGGATCCTGTGAATTACTGGTTGAAATACACTCGCCCTAGGATGGCATTAAAGTGCTATCCCTACTGGCCCGATTTCAAGCGACATTATGTACTCAAGGCAAGTGCTTCACTTCTTATTTTCTTTGTTTTCAGCCATCTTTTCTTTTTCCGCGAATTCCCGCAGATCTTCCCAAAAGCAGGACATCAAATGATCCATCATGTTCATATACTCTCTTTCATTGTCCCAGTAATAAATCATGCAAATAGCGCGCATTAAATTGTAGTAGACAGCCATGATCCACACCAAGTCATCTTCATACTCCATTGCCCTGTGAAAATGATAATCAAAAGAACACATACTCATAGTTCTGCGTGCTCCTGACTTGTAGATTTTCGGGTAAATTCGGGCCCCGAAATGTACATCCGAAACCCTGTACATTTTTGCGAAAATGTATTCATACGGTCAAAACAATAAAAAAAGTCCCTAATTGCGGTAAAAGCAATTAGGGACTTAACAGGTTATTATAGATTGACCTTAGAATTCAGGTCTTTCCTCATTCCCGTCCAAAACACGCAGCAACGCCAATTCCTATAAGGATGTACCCCTATTGGAAGCCATTGCAGCGCTTAGAACCAACCTGCAAATTACTTGCGGGGAGCTTTAATGGCAGCCTGAGCAGCGGCCAGGCGGGCGATGGGAACACGGAAGGGAGAGCAGCTGACATAGTCCAGACCAACATTGTGGCAGAACTCAACGCTGGAGGGGTCGCCGCCGTGCTCGCCGCAGATGCCCAGACCCAGGTTCGGGTTGGTGGCGCGGCCGTCAGCAGCAGCCATCTTGACCAGCTTGCCAACGCCGATCTGGTCCAGATGCTGGAACGGATCGCTCTCGTAGATCTTGTTGTCGTAGTAAGCAGTCAGGAACTTGGCAGCGTCGTCACGGCTGAAGCCGAAGGTCATCTGGGTCAGGTCGTTAGTGCCGAAGCTGAAGAAGTCAGCTTCCTTGGCGATCTCGCCGGCAGTCAGGGCTGCACGGGGGATCTCAATCATGGTGCCGACCTCATACTTCATGTCAACGCCGGCAGCAGCGATCAGGGCATCAGCCGTCTTGACAACAACGTCCTTGACGAACTTCAGCTCCTTGACCTCGCCAACCAGAGGAATCATGATGTGAGGCGTGATCATCTTGCCGGTCTCAGCAGAAACCTTGATGGCAGCCTTGATGACAGCATTGGTCTGCATCTCGGCGATCTCGGGATAGGTGACAGCCAGACGGCAGCCGCGGTGGCCCATCATGGGGTTGAACTCGTGCAGGCTGACAACAACGTTGTTCAGCTCTTCGGTGGTCATACCCATATCGGCAGCCAGAGCAGCAATGTCCTCTGCCTTGGTGGGCAGGAACTCATGCAGCGGCGGATCCAGATAACGGATGGTCATCGGACGGTCGCCCATGATGCGGTACATGGCGGTGAAGTCGGCCTCCTGGAACGGCTCAACCTTGGCCAGAGCAGCCTTGCGCTCCTCAACGGTACGGGCGCAGATCATCTCACGGACAGCCTTGATGCGGTCCTCGGCGAAGAACATGTGCTCGGTACGGCACAGACCGATGCCCTCGGCACCCATGTCAACGGCGTTCTGAGCGTCCTTCGGGTTATCAGCGTTGGTCATGACCTTCATCTGACGGTTGGCGTCAGCCCAGCCCATGAAGCGCTTGAAGTTGGTGTTCTCGGTGGAAGCAACGGTAGCGATCTGGCCCTCATAGATGTTGCCGGTGGAGCCGTCGATGCTCATCCAGTCACCCTCGTGGAAGGTGTGGCCGTTGATGGTGATGACCTTGGCGTCATAGTCGATGGCAACATTGTTGTCGTTGCCGCAGCCGGAGACGCAGCAGGTGCCCATGCCACGGGCAACAACGGCAGCGTGGCTGGTCATACCGCCGCGGACGGTCAGGATGCCCTGAGAGACCTGCATGCCGACGATATCCTCGGGGCTGGTCTCGAGACGGACCAGAACGACCTTCTTCCAGGCATCATCCTTGACCTTCTCCTCTGCATCCTCAGCAGAGAAGACAACGCGGCCGCAGGCGGATCCCGGAGAAGCAGCCAGGCCCTTGCCGATAGCCTCGGCAGCCTTCAGAGCGGCAGCGTCAAACTGCGGGTGCAGCAGGGTGTCGAGCTGCTTGGGCTCGACGCGCAGAACAGCGGTCTTTTCATCGATAACGCCCTCATCAACGAGGTCGCAGGCGATCTGCAGGGCAGCCTGTGCGGTACGCTTGCCGTTACGGGTCTGCAGCATGAAGAGCTTGCCATCCTCGATGGTGAACTCCATGTCCTGCATATCCTTGTAGTAGTTCTCGAGGCGGGTTGCGATCTCAACGAACTGATCGTAAACCTCGGGCATCTCCTCATGCAGCTTGCTGATGGGAGAGGGCGTACGGATACCAGCGACGACATCCTCGCCCTGAGCGTTGATCAGGTACTCGCCCATCAGCTTCTTCTCACCGGTAGCGGGGTTACGGGTGAAAGCAACGCCGGTGCCGGAACGCATGCCGGAGTTACCGAAGGCCATCTGCTGCACGTTGACAGCGGTGCCCCACTCGTAGGGGATTTCGTTCATCTTACGATACACATTGGCGCGGGGGTTGTCCCAAGAGCGGAAGACGGCCTTGACGGCACCGATCAGCTGCTCTTTGGGGTCCTGCGGGAACTGCTCGCCCTGCTTCTCGAGGTAGATCTGCTTGAATTCCTTGACCAGTTCCTTCAGGTCGTTGGCGTCCAGCTCAACGTCCTGCTTCACGCCCTTGCGCTCCTTCATGGCGTCGATGCGCTCCTCAAAGAAGCTCTTGCCCAGCTCCATGACAACATCAGAGTACATCTGGATGAAGCGGCGGTAGCAGTCGTAGGCAAAGCGGGGGTTGTTGGTCTTCTTGGCCAGACCCTCAACAGCCTGATCGTTCAGGCCGAGGTTCAGGATGGTGTCCATCATGCCGGGCATGGACTGACGGGCACCGGAACGGACAGAAACCAGCAGGGGGTTCTCGATGGAGCCGAAGGTCTTACCGGTCTGCTCCTCCAAAATGCCCATGTATTTGAAGATATCCGCCTTGATCTCATCGTTGATCTCGCGGTTGTCAGCATAGTACTGGGTGCAGGCCTCGGTGGTGATGGTGAAGCCCTGCGGAACCGGCATGCCGGCGTGGGTCATCTCAGCCAGACCGGCGCCCTTACCACCCAGAGTATTCTTCATGGTGGTCTGGTCGCCGCCGAAGGCGTCATGACCCTCTTTGAACAGGTACAAGAATTTCTTGCTCATAGTTACCTCCCAAATTGGTGACGTGTTTGCATCACATAAATCATGTTTGCATAGTCCATTATAACAGACCAAAGGACAGATTTCCAGTAGATTGTTAAAAAAATGCTCAATGTTTTCGCCGAAAAGTAGACAAACTTTTTTGGTTTAACTATTGCAATTTGCACAAAAATCGTGTAAATTATAATGGGAAGAAAGTTTGAAATCTTTTTTGAATCTGTCTGCTTTTATTCCCTGCGGGCCCGGGTATGCGCCGGTGCGCCCGGCGCACAATATTTTTGGCATAATTCGGCCCCTGCGGCGTTTTTCGGCTTGCTAAAATGCGCCGCGTGATATACAATAGAGAAGTGTAAACGACCGCCGGGTGCCGCCCGGCGGAACAGCTGTATATAAAGGAAGATGTACTATGGCTACCGCAAAAGAAAAATTTGAGCTGGCGCAGCAGCGCTATGCTGCCACCTTTGAGCGCCATCTGGACAACGGCGTAAACTTTATCAGCCGCGATGTCTATATTGAGCCGGAGGTCGTCATTGCCCCCGGCGCCACGATCCTGCCGGGCTGCATCCTGCGCGGCAAGACCTCGGTCGGCGCAGACTGCGTCATCGGCCCCAACACCCTGTTGGAGGATACCGTTGTCGAGGCCGGCTCCACCGTAAACGCCAGCCAGTGCTATGAAAGCCACATCGGCCCCAACAACAAGATCGGCCCCTTCAGCCATCTGCGCACCGGCACCAAAACTGCCGAGGGCTGCCATCTGGGTGCCTATGTCGAGACGAAGAACGCCGACTTTGCCGAGGGCAACACCGTCAGCCACCTGACCTACATCGGCGATGCCACCGTGGGCAAGTACTGCAACTTCGGCTGCGGCACTGTGACCTGCAACTATGACGGCGAGGGCAAGTTCCACACGACCATCGGCGATTACGCCTTCATCGGCTGCAACACAAACCTCGTGGCCCCTGTCACGGTCGGCGACCATGCCTTCACGGCAGCCGGCTCCACCATCGGCCATGACGTGCCGGCCGGTGCGCTGGGCATTGAGCGTGCCAAGCAGACCGAGATCAACGGCTGGGGCGAGCGCAAGCTGGAGAAGTATATCGCCAAGAAACAGAAACTGGAAGCGGAGAAGAAAGGGAAGTAAAGCGTTGCAAGGGGCGGCGTCCTAGACGCCCCGCGGCCTTCCCATAAGCAGCCGCTTATCTTACGCTGCCGGGCCGGGCATGCCCGGTCCCTACGGTACTTCACGATTTTTCAAAGGATATATCTATGTTTGGAATGACCTCCGGGGCAGACTGGCTCATTGCCGGGCTGGGCAACCCCGAACCGAAATATGACGGCACACGCCACAACGCCGGGTTTGAAGCGCTGGACTATCTGGCCGCACAGTGGCATTGCGACATCGCCAAGGCCAAATGGCAGGGGCTGTACGGCACGGCGCAGGTGGGCGACCACAAGGTCGTGCTGCTCAAGCCGCTGACCTATATGAATCTGAGCGGCCAGAGCATCGCGCCCGCCGCCAACTTTTATAAGATGCCCGCAGACCATGTGATCGTCCTGTGTGATGACATCACGCAGGAGCCGGGGCATCTGCGCATCCGGCCGCACGGGTCCGCAGGCGGCCACAACGGGCTGAAAAGCATCATTGCAAGCCTCGGCACAGAGAATTTTGCCCGCATCCGCATCGGCATCGGCGCCAAGCCCAACCCGCAGTACGATCTGGCCGCATGGGTGCTGGGCAAACTGCCCCCCGCCGACCGCAAGGCGATGACCGACCGTTACCCGGATATTGAGGACGCCTGCAGGCTGCTGATGGACGGAAACCTGCAGTACGCCCAGAACAAGTACAACCACTGAGGGATGTGTTACCATGAGTGATTTACGAAAGAAAGCCATGACCCGTCTGGTGCTTTGCGCCATCGCGCTGGTTGCCAGCATCATCTTCAGCGTGCTGCTGCTGACCGGCAACCTTGACGGCCAGACCGGCAGCGGTGACTCGACCTCTGTGACGGGCGATACCACCTCTGCCGCAGCAGGCGTGGATGACCCGACTGCCGACAGCTTCCCCGCAGAGGCCACCGGCGACACTGCTGCGCCCCCTGCCGAGGAACAGCCCGCCGCCGAGCCGGAGCCCACCCCGGAGCCGACCCCCGTGCCCACCTTTGACGGCCTGAGCGTCCAGCCTGCCGTTATCTACAACGATGGCGAGCAGCCGAGCTACACTGTCACACCTGACAACAACCTGAACATGCGCGCCGGCCCCGGCACCGACTATGACAAGGTGTCCAAGGTCCCCGCCTCCACCGTTGTGACCGCACTGGGCGCCAACGAGGACGGCAGCTGGGTCGTTGTGAACTATGACGGCAAATACGGCTGGCTGAAGGCCGAATTTTTGAGCTGATACAACAATAGTCAGGCATAGGGCGGCCTGAGGACAGGCCGCCCTATGTTTGCTATATATGTGGGTATTCTATGTTCAACGCACTTTTTACCAAAACCGAAGAATACAACAAGCTGGCGCAGGCGCTCGGGTCCCCGGGGGCTTGCGCCTTATTTGGCGTTCCCGGCGCAGGGCGCGCCCTGATCTACGCCGCGCTGGCGCAGACGCTGGGCCGCCCGCTCTGCATTGTGACGCCCGGCGAAGCCGAGGCCACCCGCTTTGCCGGTGATCTGAACGCGCTGGGCATCGCTGCGGCGGTGTTCCCTGCGCGCGATTATGTGCTGCGCCCCATTGAGGGCACCGGCCGCGAGTACGAGTACCGCCGTCTGGCTGTGCTGGGCGATCTGGTGGGCGGGCGGCTGCAGGCCGTCTGCGTGCCGGACGAGGGCCTGACCCAGTACACAACGCCGCGGGCCGAGTTCTGCGCCAACACCCGCACCCTGCACCCCGGCGACACGCTGCCCCGGGCCGAGCTGACCGCCTTGCTGTACGGCGCGGGCTATGCCCGACGCGATCAGGTGGACGGACCGGGTCAGTTTTCGATCCGCGGCGACATTGTGGACATCTACGCGCCCGACATGAAGCAGCCCGCCCGTCTGGAGTTCTGGGGGGACGAGATCGACACGATGCACAGCTTCGATCTGGCCACCCAGCGCCGGGACGAGCCGATCGAAAAAATCTATGTCTCCCCCGCGCGTGAGGTGCTGTTTGCCCAGCCCGCCGAGGCTGCCGCCCTGATACGCAGCTGCATCAAAAAGGCGCGCGGCAAGCGGCGCACCGCGCTTGAGGCCTGCACCGCCGCAGATCTGGCCCAGCTGGACGGCGGCGCGATGCCGGTGGACATGGACAAGTATCTGACGCTGCGCTATCCAGAGCCCGCCACACTGCTTGACTATTTTGATGACCCGCTGCTGATTCTGGAGGAGCCGGCCTCCCTGCGGGAGGCCGCGCGCGCCACCGCCTACCGCCGGGGAGAGGAGTTCTCCGCCCTGATGGAGGACGGCGCACTCGCCCCCGGTCTGGACAAGCTCTACACCGAGGCCGGCTGGCTTTGGGCGCAGGCCGCCGCCCACCGCACGCTCTGCGCCGAGAACTTTGCGCGCAGCATGCCCGACATACCGCTGAAGGCCATCGTCAACGCACCGGCCCACACGCTGCCCGCCTGGGGCGGTGAGGTCGCTGCGCTGCTGGAGGATATACAGCCGCTGTGCAGCGGCGGCGCAGCCGTGACCGTTATGGCCGGTACCCCCCGCGCGGCGGCCGGCCTTGCCGCCGACCTGCGCACCAAGGGGCTGCAGGTCACCACCGATGCCGCTGCTGCGGGCACTGCCGGGCTGGTGCAGGTGCTGCCGGGGCAGCTATCCGCCGGGTGCAGCCTGCCGTTTGCCCGATATGCGGTCTTTACAGCCCGTGCGTTCGGCGTCAGCAGTGCGCAGAAAAAGAAAAAGCACAGCAAAGATGCCCTGAACAGCCTGAGCGAGATCACCGTCGGCGATCTGGTCGTACACCAGAGCCACGGCATCGGCCGGTATGCGGGCATCCAGCGTATGACCGTGCAGGGTGTGCAGAAGGACTACCTGCGCATCGAGTATGACAAAAAAGATGTGCTGTATGTGCCGGTCACCCAGCTGGATCTGCTGTCCCGCTATACGGCACCGGGCGACAGCGACAATGTCAAGCTGAGCCACCTTGGCGGCACCGATTGGGCCAAGACCCGCAAAAAGGTCAAGGCCGCCACCGAGCAGATGGCCAAGGAGCTGATCGAGCTGTATGCCCGCCGCAAGCAGGCGCACGGCTATGCTTTCCCCAACGATGACACCTGGCAGGGGGATTTTGAGCAGCGCTTTGCCTATGAGGAGACCCCCGACCAGCTGACCTGCGCGGCCGAGATCAAGCACGATATGGAGGAGCCGTGGCCGATGGACCGCCTGCTCTGCGGCGATGTCGGCTTCGGCAAGACGGAGGTTGCGCTGCGCGCCGCCTTCAAATGCGTGATGGGCGGCAAGCAGTGTGCCATTCTGGCCCCAACCACGATTCTGGCGTGGCAGCACTTCAACACGGCGCTGACCCGGATGGAGTCCTTCCCCATCCGCATCGGCCTGCTGTCCCGCTATCGCACCGCCAAGGAGCAGAAGGAGACGCTGCGCGGCCTGAAGGACGGCACCGTGGACATCGTGGTGGGCACCCACCGCCTGCTGTCCAACGATGTAAAGTTCAGGGATCTGGGCCTTGTCATCATTGACGAGGAGCAGCGCTTCGGCGTCAAGCACAAGGAGAAGCTAAAGCAGAACTTCATCGGTGTGGATATGCTGACCCTGTCCGCCACGCCGATCCCCCGCACGCTGAACATGGCACTGTCCGGCATACGGGACATGAGCACGATCGAGCAGCCGCCCTTTGAGCGCCAGCCCATCGAGACCTATGTGCTGGAATATGATGAGGGCATCGTTGCCGAGGCCATCCGCAAGGAGCTGGCCCGCGGCGGGCAGGTCTACTACCTGCACAACCGGGTCGATAATATTGAGGAATGTGCCGCCCGGGTCGGCAGGCTCGTCCCCGGCGCGCGCATCGGCATCGCCCACGGCAAGATGACCGAGGAGCAGATCTCCTCGGTGTGGCAGCAGCTGCTGGACAATGAGATCGACATCCTCGTCTGCACGACGCTGATTGAGACCGGCGTTGATGTGCGCAACTGCAACACCCTCATCATCGAGAACGCCGACCGGATGGGCCTGTCGCAGCTTTACCAGATACGCGGCCGCGTGGGGCGTTCTTCCCGCAAGGCGTATGCGTATTTCACCTTTACGCGCGACAAGGTGCTGACCGAGGTCGCCGCCAAGCGGCTTTCCGCCATCCGGGAGTTTACCTCCTTCGGTTCCGGGTTCCGCATCGCCATGCGCGATTTGCAGATACGCGGCGCAGGCAGTCTCTTGGGCCACAGCCAGCACGGCCATATGGAGGCTGTCGGCTACGACCTGTATGTTAAGATGCTGGGTCAGGCCATTGCCGCCGCACGCGGCGAGGCCCCGCCCCCCGACAAGAGCGACTGCCTTGTGGACATTACGGTGGACGCCTTCCTGCCGGAGGAATATATCCCCGATGCCGCCGGGCGCATCGAGGCCTACAAGCGGATCGCCGCCATTGAGACGACCGCCGATGCCGAGGATGTGCTGGATGAACTGATTGACCGGTACGGCAGCCCGCCCAGGAGCGTGCAGGGGTTGGTGGATGTATCCCTTGTGCGGGTGACGGCGGCACGGGTCGGCATTGCCGAGATCGTCCAGCGCGGCGATCAGCTGATCCTCTACTCCGACATCGTCGGCCCGAAGCAGCTTGACAAGGTTATGGGGCAGTACCCCCACCGCGTTTTGTACAACGCCATCGGGCGGCCCTATTTCAGCCTGCGCGTCCAGAAGGGCGAAAGCCCGCTGGTGCTGCTGCGAGATGTTGTAACGCTGCTGCCGGGGGCGTAAATAGCAAAAAGAAAAAGCCGCTGTTTACAGGGTTATGCTGTAAACAGCGGCTTATTTTTGTAGTAAGCGGGCTGAGCCCCTCCGGCCATCGCTGACGCTCGGCCACCTCCCCGCTATGCGAGGAGGCTTTCACGCGGGCAAAGCCCGCGCAAAAAGGCTCCTCACGAAGTGGGGAGCTGGCCGAGTTTACGAGGCCTGAGGGGCTTTCGTCCCCCTTTACTCAAACACATTTTCTGTATCTTCGGCTTCGTGTTCTACCGGGTTGCCATCGCTGTCGATGCCGCGCTTATCCAGCGCGTAGTGGACAAACTCCTGCGCCAGACCGTAGAGGGTGGCAAAGACCGGCACGCCCACGACCATGCCGACGATGCCGAACAGATCGCCGCCAACCACGATCGAAAAGAGGATCCACAGTGCCGAGATGCCGATGGACGACCCGAGGATCTTGGGGCCGATGAAGTTGCCGTCCAGCTGCTGGATGATGAGGATCAGCACACAGAAGATGACCGCCTGCAGTGGATCTATCAAAAGCAGGATAAACACGCTTGGGATCGCGCCGATAAAGGGACCGAACACCGGGATGATGTTCGTAATGCCGATAAACACGCTGATCAGCACGGCAAAGTCAAGCCGCAGGATCGTCATGGCTACAAAGGTGATAACACCGATGATTGCGGAGTCGATGATCTTGCCCACAAAAAAGCCCGTAAAGTTTACATTAGCGTAGTGGCAGATGCGCAGCGTGTTGGAGGCCACCTTCTCCGGCAGGAAGGCGTGCGCCAGCGTGCGCAGCTGGTGCAGCAGATGATCCTTGTCCGCCAGCATGTAGATGCTGGCCGCGATCGAGGTGAAGATCGCCACAAAGTTGGACGCCACGCTGCCGATGCTTGCCACGATCTGCGGCATGGCATTGGTGGCCATCGCATAGATTTCCTTGACCATGGCCTCGGAATCATCGAGCATTTTGGTGGCCTGCTGCAGGTCGATGCCGTACTCACTCTGGACATAGAGCAGCATTTCCTGCACGCCCTGTATGTAGCTGGGGAAGTTCGTGAACAGCATACCGATGCTGTTTACGATCTGCGGCACGACCAGCCAGGCCAGCAGCATAAGCAGCAGGATCGCCACGGCGTAGGCCAGCAGGATGGCAAAGCCGCGCGTGCCCTTCTTCTCCTTAAACAGTCTGGTATAGAAGAATTTGACCATCGGGTCAAGGATATAGGCGATGACGATGCCGCCCGCAAACGGCGACAGAATGTTGATAAAAATGCCGATGCGCCCAAGGAAATACCCCAGATTGTTCAAAAGCAGGTAAAATGCTATACAGGCCCCGACCACGCAGAACCAGTCCAGCATAGACTCCGGCCTTTTGGACCAGATGTGTTTTTCGTTCAAATGCTCCGCCCCTCTTTGTCATAAGATCTGCGGAATGACCGCATTATTGACATTGTATGCCATACACGGGCGCATTGCAATAGATAAGGTGTGAATTTTCTTCGGGCGGCAGGGCAGCACCTGCTATTGCGGGGGCGGGTCTTTACGGGCGGGGGCGCCGTCTGCAGCAAGGCCGCGTGCGGTCAGCCCGGGGATTCGGATATTTTGC
>JABLTR010051360.1_pt1 | contig 15286 bp, 14 predicted proteins | sample 7160071 | NCBI WGS metagenome assembly JABLTR01 (sample SAMN14651230, study PRJNA627086) | human gut metagenome | isolation source: feces | host: Homo sapiens
ATTGGGAGGCGAGGCTCACAGTTGGTATAGATTCCGGGGCCTCGCGCTCGACAAAGCGGATGGCGCCCGTGGGACAGGCGGGCAGACAGTCGCCCAGGCCGTCGCAGTAGTGCTCGTGCATCAGTTTGGCTTTACCGTTGACCATGCCGATGGCCCCTTCATGACAGGCCTTGGCACAGAGGCCGCAGCCATTGCACTTCTCTTCATCAATTTCAATGATCCTTCTCCGCATGTTGTGCCTCCTGTTTCGCTTTTCGGGCTGCGGCGGCCTCTTCCTTCTGCCGCCGCGCGATCTCCATCATCCGTTCGTACATCTCGTCGCCGACGCATTTGCGGGCATATTTGCACCACTGGACGCAGCTGAGCGTATCGTTGTAGACCACAAAGCCGCATTTGTCGCAGGCGACCTGCGTATCGGTCGAAAAAATTTCAATGGGGTTGCCGCAGTTCGGGCAGATCTTTTCCGAGATCGTCGGTGTGCGCGGCTTGCCCTGACAACCTTCCATGATCATCATACAGCGCCTCCTTTTGGGTTTGTTCTTGTCTTTCTGGGGACAGTATAGTAAAATGAAAACGATAAATCCGTTGGATTTCCAACAAAGGACGTGAAAATCTTGGATGATCTGAATATTTTGGCAAATTCGAGGCTGTTTGCCGGGATTCGCGTGGACGAGATCCAGCCCATGCTGTCCTGCTTACAGGCTGTAGAACGCAAATATCCGCGCGGCGCGTATATCTTCCACACGGGCGAGGAGGTGCGCGCGCTTGCGCTGCTCGTGCGCGGCACGGCGCACATCCAGAAGGAGGATTTCTGGGGGAACCGGTCGCTGCTGGCGTCGCTGGCGGCGGGCGACATCTTCGCCGAGGCGTATGCGATGCCGGGCTCCGGCACGATGCGCAACGATGTGGTGGCCGTGGAGGACTGCACGGTGCTGCGGATGGATGTGGAGCGCGTGCTCTCGCGCTGCACGAACAGCTGCGCGTTCCACGCCCGCCTGACGGAAAATCTGTTCACGCTGCTGGCCGAGAAGAACCGCGGCCTCGCGCAGAAGCTCGATTACATCTCCCAGCGCTCGACGCGGCAGAAGCTGCTGGCCTATCTGTCCGAACAGGCGCAGCGCACGGGCCGGGCGGAATTCACGATCCCGTTCAACCGGCAGCAGCTGGCCGATTTTCTCTCGGTCGAGCGCAGCGCGATGTCCGCCGAGCTCTCGCGGATGCAGGCGGAGGGCCTGATCGAGACGGAGCGGAGCCGGTTTGTGCTGAAGCAGGGGGTGCACCCGGAATAAAGTGGCGTGGATGGGGCAAACTTCCTCTGAAGGGGGGCGTTTGCCATGGTAAAGGGAACCACGCAGCGTGTGGTCGTCGTGAGGGCGAAGGGCGGCGCGCTGTTTGACGAGGCGATCTTTCTGATCCGCCCCGGCATGGAGCAGAACTGTGCGGTGACGGATCAGATGCTGCTCGACGAGGCGCGGCGCGCCGCCGCGCCGGAGCTGGGGCGCGCAGGAGAATGGAAGACGCGGATGCTGTTTGCGCTGGGCGGCGCGGGCGTCACGGGGCTCTGCTGGATCCTCAGCGTTTTGTTGTAGAGGCGGACGAAGTACAGCAAAAGTTCTGGCCTTAATCCCCTCAGTCTGCGCGAAGCGCAGACTGCTCCCCTTGATGCAATCAAGGGGAGCCTTTATCCGCTGCGGCGGGGGTACGGGAGAAAAGGGAAAATCTGAAGAATTCTGAAACCGTGGCCGGGAGGCCACGGTTTTTGTTGTGTTCCAGCGGGGTTCGTGATAGAATGGATGGAAGTAAATTGGGAAAGTGGGCTTCTATGAAACTCGGAACACTGGACATACAGGGAAATACATGGCTCGCGCCGATGGCGGGCGTGACGGACTGGGCGTTCCGCTGCATCTGTCAGGCGCTCGGCGCGGCGGTAACGGTGACGGAAATGGTGTCGTCCCGCGCGCTGGTCTACCGCGACAAAAAGAGCATGAGTTTGCTGCGCAAGACGAAGGGCGGTTTCTGCGGCGCGCAAATTTTTGGAAACGAGCCCTCCGTGATGGCAGAGGCCGCGGCATTTGCCGGCGAACTGTCCGGCGCGGACTTTATTGACATCAACATGGGCTGCCCGATGCCGAAGATCGTGAACAACGGCGACGGCAGCGCGCTCATGCGTGACCCGGAGCGGGCGGCGCGGATCGTGGAGGCTGTGGTCAATGCAGTCAACGTGCCGGTGACGGTGAAGATGCGCAAGGGCTGGGACAAGGGCAGCTGCAACGCGGCGAAGCTGGCGAAGCTGGTGGAGGCTGCCGGGGCGTCCGCCGTGGCCGTCCATGGGCGGACAAAGACGATGCTCTATTCCGGCGTGGCCGACTGGGACGCGATCCGGGCCGTGAAGGAGGCCGTGTCGATCCCGGTCATTGCAAACGGCGACATCTTCTCGGCGGAAGACGCCGTGAAGTGCCAGAAGCGCACGGGCGCGGATGGGTTTATGCTCGGGCGCGGGACGTTCGGCGATCCGTGGCTGTTTACACAGTGTGAAGCGGCGCTGCGCGGCGAAGAGATTCCGGAACGGCCTCCCCTTTCGGAGCGCGTGGATGCGGCGCTGCGGCAATTCGTCCTCGCGGCGGAGGACAAGGGCGAGCACATCGCGTGTCTCGAGGCGCGGAAGCATTTCGCGTGGTATCTGCGCGGCGTGCCGTACAGCGGATATTATAAAGAGAAAATTTCTTCGATCTCGACGATGGACGACATCGCGGCCATTGCCGCCGGGATCAAGCGGGATTTGAGGTGAGGACCTTGCAGGATGAACTTTTGATCCGCCGCGCGCAGCACGGCGACGCGGACGCCTTTGAGCAGCTGCTGCTCGAACACCAGAAAAATGTCTACAATCTCTGCTATCGGATGGCGGGGAACCCGGACGACGCGATGGACCTCTCGCAGGAGACGTTCCTGCGGGCATGGCGCTGCCTGGACCAGTATCAGTTCGCGTCGGCGTTTTCCACGTGGCTCTACCGGCTTTGCAGCAACATCTGCATCGACTTTCTGCGCAAGCGGCGCCGGCAGCAGACCGTGCCGCTGACGTTTGAGGACGCGGACGGCGAGGAGCAGACCTATGCCGTGCCGGATGCGCAGCCGCTCCCGGAGGAGCAGGTGGAGCTGAAGCTGACGCACGAGACGCTCGCCGCGGCGATGGCGCAGCTGCTGCCGGAGCACCGGGCGGTTCTGCAGCTGCGGGTCGTAAATGAGATGAGCTACGAGCAGATCGCGGACGTGCTGGACATCCAGATCGGGACCGTGAAATCGCGGCTGTCACGCGCGCGGAATCAGCTGAAAAAAATTCTCGAACGCGGGAACCTTTCGCGCCGTGCATCGTCTGAATGCATGGAAGGCGAGGTGGCTGCGAAATGAACTGTGACAAGGCGTTGGAAGTGCTCAGCGCAGAGCTGGACGGCATGCTCGGCGAAGCGGAGCACGCGGAACTGCAGGCCCATCTGGCGCAGTGCGCGGACTGCCGCCGGGTCTATGAGACGCTGCGGGACGTGGACGCGATGCTGCCCGAGACGCAGCTGGAGCCGCCGCGCGCACTGCACGACGCGGTGATGCGCGAGGTCCGCGCGGACGCGGCCAAACGGCAGCAGAAAAAACGCTGGGTCCCCGTTGCGGTGATCGGCGCGGCGGCAGCCGCGGCGTTCGTGCTGGGGTCCTTCGGCCTGATCGAGATGCCCGGATTTTCAAACCGGGGCCAGAGCAGCGCGTCGCTGCATGAGATCGTGGACACGCTGTTCCCCGAGACGCAATCCGACGAGCATACGTCGGAGGCCGCGGCGCAGTATGCGCGGGACAACGCCTGCGCGGTGCTCGCGATCTGGGACTGCGCGTCGCTCCCGGAACTAGCGGACAGCAATGGAAGGCTGAGCGACGGCGGATGGGTCTATCCGGTCGACGCGGAGACGCTGGAAACGCTGTTGGAGCAGTATCGGGATGTCTATCCGATGGAATCCTACGCGCCGGACGGCGCGGTGAAGACCGCCGCGATCGTGCTCTATGAACAATAAAAATATCGGGAAACGCCCCGGTTCACCGAACGGTGGTTCCGGGGCGTTTTGTACAGCCAGGTATTCTGTTTGCGGCGGGGATCATTTGAGCGCGCGGTGTTTGCGGTACTCGGTCGGCAGGGCGCCGTAGGTCTCCTTGAAGGCCGCGGTGAAGCGGCTCTGGCTCTCATAGCCGACGGCGCGCGCGATGGCCGCGACATCGTCCTGCGTGGCCGTCAGGAGGCGGGCGGCCTCCTCCATGCGGTGCTTTTTGATGTGCGCGGCGATGGTCTCGCCGTAGACCTGCTTGAAGACGCGCTTGAGCGTGGTGGTATTCATGAGATATTTGTGCGAAAGTTCCTCGATCGTCACGCGCTCGGAGAGATTGGCGGTCAGCGCGTCGTGGACGTGGCGGATGATGGCCTCCTGGGAAGCCTGGAAATCGACGGCCCGCTCCGGACAGGCGATCTCCATCACCTGTTCCACGATCTCGTGCAGCATCCGGATCTGGGCGGTGTCAGCGGCCTTATAATAGACCTCCTTGCCGTCGCGGCGGCTGACGAGCAGGCCACCCTCCGTCAGGGAGCGGAGATGGTGCGAGACGGCGGGGCTCGACATCTCGAGCAGGGCCGCCAGATTGATGACGCACTCTTCCCGGTGGCTCAGCAGCCAGAAGATGCGCACGCGCGTCGGGTCGCTGAGCTGTTTGAAGATCTCCGAAGCCGCAGCAAAATGGGCCGCGTTCATGAGCTCGCGGTGCAGATCTTCGATGTGGCCGCCCTCGCCGTGGTCGTGCGGCAGCGCGAATCCTGCCATCTGGTCAGCCTCCTTTATCCGTTTTGGAAATTCCATTCGCCTTTTCGGAAGCACGGGGCTTCAAAGGCTTGATTTTCCCGTTTGAGGACAGTATACTGCGGATGTAAAGATTAAGCAAGCGTTTAATTCAAATTTCAACTGGAGGTCAACGCCATGAAAAAGACATATCAGATCGAAGTCGACTGCGCGAACTGCGCGAACCTGATGGAAGAAGCCACGAACAAGACCGAGGGCGTCGCCTCCGCGACCGTCAACTTCATGACGCAGAAGATGATCGTCGAATTCGCCGAGGGCGCGGACGAGAAGAAGACGATGAAAGCCGTGCTCAAAGCCTGCAAAAAGGTCGAACCCGACTGTGAGATCGAATTGTGATTTTTGCGGCAGCACCGTCTGATCTCAGCACACCGCACGTGCCCATCTTTTCCGCCATGCTGCAGAAAAATCCTCGGGAATCCGGCAGGATTCCCTGTGGCTTTTATTGGCCTGACGAAAAAGCCGGCTGCGCGTGCGATGCACTGATCTCATACGGAACTGCCTTTTGTTTTGCATTGATTTTCCCAATTTATAAAGGGAGGCCCCTTCCATGACAAAGAAACAGAAAAAGATGCTGATCCGCATCCTGATCACGGCGGTGATGCTGATCGCGCTGAAATTCATCCCCATCACCGGGCTCCCGCAGCTGATCGCCTATCTGGCGGCGTATCTGGTCATCGGCTATGACATCCTGAAAAAGGCCGGAAAAGGCATTGCCAACGGCCGCGCGTTCGACGAAAACTTCCTGATGGCGCTGGCGACGCTCGGCGCATTCGGCCTGGCCATCTGGACGAAGAGCGGCGACTATGTCGAGGGCATCGCGGTCATGCTGTTCTACCAGATCGGCGAGCTGTTCCAGAGCTACGCCGTCGGCAAGAGCCGCCGGAACATCTCGGCCCTGATGGACATCCGCCCGGACTACGCCAACATCGAGCGTGACGGGCAGCTTGTGCAGGTCGACCCGGACGAGGTCGAGGTCGGGAGCATCATCGTCGTCCAGCCGGGCGAAAAGGTGCCGCTCGACGGCGTGATCGTCGAGGGCAGCGCCAGCCTCAACACCAGCGCCCTGACCGGCGAGAGCATGCCGCGCGACGTCCGCGCGGGCGACGAGATCATCAGCGGCTGCATCGACATGTCCGGCGTGCTGAAGATCCGGACGACGAAGGCATTCGGCGAGTCCACGGTCTCGAAGATCCTCGACCTTGTTGAGAACGCCAGCTCGCGCAAGTCCCGCTCCGAGGCGTTCATCTCCCGCTTTGCAAAGGTCTACACGCCCGCCGTCTGCATCGCGGCGCTGGCCCTGGCCATCCTCGCGCCCGTCGGGCGCATGATCGCGGGGCTGGACGCGAACTGGACGGACTGGATCTATCGCGCCCTTTCCTTCCTCGTTGTCAGCTGCCCGTGTGCCCTCGTCATCAGCATCCCGCTGAGCTTCTTCGCGGGCATCGGCGGAGCCAGCAAGGAGGGCATCCTGATCAAGGGCTCCAACTATCTGGAGGCCCTGTCCGAGGCCAGGGTCGTTGTCTTTGACAAGACCGGCACGCTGACGCAGGGCGTCTTCGAGGTCACGGCCGTGCATCACAGCCCGCTGGCCGAGGAGCAGCTGCTGGAATATGCGGCGCTGGCCGAATGCGCCTCGTCGCACCCGATCAGCAAGAGCCTCCAGAGGGCATACGGCAAGGAGATCGACCGCAGCCGCGTCACCAATATTGAGGAGATCAGCGGCCACGGCATCACCGCCACGGTCGACGGGCACACCATCGCCGCGGGCAACAGCAAGCTGATGGCGAAGCTCGGCATCGAGTATCACGACTGCCACTGCGTCGGCACGATCATCCACATGGCCGTCGACGGCCAGTACGCGGGCCACATCGTCATCTCCGACGTGGTGAAGCCGCATTCCAAGGAAGCCATCGCCCGGCTGAAGCAGGCCGGCGTGGCGAAGACCGTCATGCTCACGGGCGACGCGAAGCGCGTGGCCGAGAGCGTCGCGGCGGAGCTTGGCGTGGACGAAATACGCAGCGAGCTGCTCCCGGGCGACAAGGTCGAACAGGTGGAGAAGCTGCTTGCCGCCAAGGGCAAACATGAGCAGCTGGCCTTCGTCGGCGACGGCATCAACGACGCCCCGGTCCTGACGCGCGCCGACATCGGCATCGCGATGGGCGCCATGGGCAGCGACGCCGCCATCGAGGCCGCAGATGTCGTGCTGATGGACGACGACCCGCTCCAGATCGCGAAAGCCATCAAGATCTCGCGCAAGTGCATCGGCATTGTGAAGCAGAACATCGTCTTCTCGCTGATCGTCAAGTTCGGCTGCCTCGCGCTCGTGGCGCTTGGCATTGCGAACATGTGGGCCGCCATCTTCGCCGACGTCGGCGTGATGGTGATCGCTGTGCTCAATGCCATCCGCGCACTGAAATACAAAGATTGAGTCTGCAAAAACAGGGCCGCATCGAAAGATGCGGCCCTGTGTGTATTCAGATCGTATCGTCCTCGTCGATCCAGCTCTGCACGGGCACGACCGTAAATTCTTCTCGCGTTTTCCGGACGACCACGCGGCGGATGCCCGCGTTGATGATCATGCGGCGGCACATGGAACAGGACGTCGCGTCGTGCAGGATCTCACCCGTGCGCGCGTCGTGGCCCGCCAGATAGAGGTCGCCGCCGATGCACTCGTTGCGCGAGGCGGAGATGATCGCATTCGCCTCAGCATGGACGCTCCGGCAGAGCTCGTACCGTTCGCCGCGCGGGATCTGCATCTGCTCGCGCACGCAGTAGCCGAGGTCGCAGCAGTTTTTGCGGCCGCGCGGCGCGCCATTGTAGCCGCTGGCCACGATCTCGTCGTTGCGCACGATGATCGCGCCATATTGCCGCCGCAGGCAGGTCGACCGTTCGAGCACGGTCTCGGCAATGTCCAGATAATAATTCTCTTTCACGATCCGGGTCATAAGCGCAGCTCCTTCCGGTTTTTCTGTCGTATTTTTTTGTAGTATATCATGCGGTCCGTCCCGCTGCAAGGGAAATCCGTTGCGAAACCATGATTTTCGTGATATACTACAGAAAAGATCATCCCGAGAGGAGGGCCGCGCATGAAATATCGGAAGCTCGTCTGTCTGCTGCTCGCGCTTGCGCTGCTGCTTGCGCTGGCCCCGGCGGCCGGCGCCGAGGGAAATCTGTTCTTCGTCGCTGTCAACGACACCATTCCCGTCACGCTCACCTCCCTGCCCTATACGTCCGGCGGCGTGGTCTATGTGCCATACACCGCGTTCGACGCGCGGCCCGGCGGCGTCGTGACGGCCTATAACGCCACGGCGCAGACCTTTGTCCTGTTCACGAAGGACAGCCGCCTCGTCTTCGACCTCGCCACTGGCGAGACCAGCGACGAAAATCAGAACACCTCCACGCAGACGGCCCTGTTCCGGAACGGCCTGCTCTACATCCCGCTGGTCTTCTGCGCGTCGCATTTTGGGCTCAAGGTCTCCATGCTCGAAAGCCAGGACGGCTATCCCGTCCTCCGCTTTACGACCGGCAGCGAGGTCTATGACGATTCGCTCTTCATCGAGAAGGCCGAAAACCTCATCGCCTACCGGGTCACCCAGCAATCTTCCGCAAGCGATCCCGCAGGCCACCCGCAAGCCCACCCGGACGCACCCGCACAGAATCCAGCGGATGACCCGCAGGAAACCGTCCCCGCAACAGTTTATTTGGTGTTTCAAAACGTCGAATTTATGCAGGAAAATTCCGATCTACTTGCAGATTACCAGCTTCGCGGTACGTTTTTTCTGACCGCAGAGGAAATTCGGGAGAACCCTGATCTTGTCCGCGACCTCTATGCGCAGGGACATGTTTTGGGCGTGACCGCAGCGGAGGACGCCGCAGATCCCGCCGCGGCCCTGAACGAGGCGAATGATGCGCTCGATGAGGTGCTGGAGCTCCGGACGCTGCTTGCGCTCCTGCCCGATGCTGCGGAAGCGGATAGGCTCGATGGTTATCGCATTTTTGAGGCAAAAAACATGCTGTTATCCGTGGAAAACGCGGTGGAACACCCGGAAGCCGCACATATTTTGCTCTGCAGCGGAAATGCAGCGCAGGCCCTTTCCGCGCTCCGCGCCGCCAACGCAAATATCCGTCTACTGCGCGAGACCGCGGTGCTTTCCTGATCTCGCGCCGCCCGCCTTGTTTTGCAGGTTCAAAAAAAATTCCTGCATTTTTGAAAAAGTGCTTGCATTTTGCGGTGGCATCTGCTATAATAACCCACGCCGATGGGGGTATAGCTCAGCTGGGAGCCCGGTTGAAGCGGTAAACAACCCCCGCACTAATTGAATAAGAAATTACTCAGCGCACCCCTTACATGGGGGTATAGCTCAGCTGGGAGCACAAGCTACTTATCTTATGCCCCCACAAATGTTTCCCGCTCCTTAGCGCAATCGGCACTTTTCAAAACTTCATAGCAATAGTAATTCCACTTGGGGGTATAGCTCAGCTGGGAGAGCGCATGACTGGCAGTCATGAGGTCAGCGGTTCGATCCCGCTTATCTCCACCAGAAAAGTCCTGAAATCTCACGATTTCAGGACTTTTTCTTTACTTTCTCCCGCAAATAATCGGCCGCTTTCTTGCAGTCATGCGGCTTGACCCAGATTTGACCCAAACGGGCGCGAAAACGCGGTGGATTTATCGAGATTTATTTGATAAAACAGCACGAATATTTCTTGAACGATATAAATCAAATTCCAGCTTCAGGTGGACAATTCATGCCCACTTGCGGTGTGTTGCCTATGGATTTTCCCGTGGTTCTCTGTTATACTGAACGAAAAGACGCGAATGCAGCGGAAACCGGGCGTTTTTCCGCTTGCACGGTATCAATCTTGCAGAATGGAGTTTCCGGATGGATCTGAATCAAGTGAAATCATTGTTTACTGCCACCGATTTTGAACGCGGGATGGAATATTACCGGAAGGGGCGGGTTACGGATATGCAGTGTACGAAAGCCGGCCCAGAAACGAATGTCAGCTGCACTGTCCGCGGCAGCAAACGATATACGGTGCGCTTCACCGAAATGGCAGAAGGACGGCTGCGCATCAGTTGCACCTGCCCGCGTTACGCCGACGTTGGTCGCTGCAAGCACCTTGCCGCCGCCATGATCGCCTATATAGGCGAGCCGCCGCACGAGTCTGTGCCCGGCAGCGACTCGTGTGCACGGTGGATGCTTCAGCGCTATCTGCAAATTACGCAGGAATCGATTGAGCCTTCACAGCAGCCCGTCCGTCTGCGTGCGATGCTGCGCGCCGGATATGGGGCCGAATATCCTTCGTTTTCCCTTCGTGTCGGGTATGACCGGCTGTATAGCGTGCAGAATATCCGGGAGTTTCTGGACAATGTAAGCCAGCGCCGGACAGTCGTCTACGGAAAAGGACTGACGCTGGAGCATAACCTCGAACTGTTTGAACCGAAGGCGCAGGCCATGATCCGGCTTTTGATGAACGAATACGGCAGATACCGCGCACTCGGTTCTTCTTCCTACTATATGGGCTACGAGCCTCCGGATTATCGAAAAAACGAGATCACGCTGACCGGCGATTCCTTTGATCGGTGGTTTGAACTTTTGTCGGACGCACCGGTAGACTGCGCAGGCTCCGAGCCGCTCACGCTCACGCAGGCCGATCCGCAGGTTCGTCTGCAAATTGTGGAAGAAGGCGGCGGTGCATGGCTGACGGTCCAGACGCCCTGCCCCTACCGCTTTTTCGGCAGCTACCGGAGCTTATACGCGCTCGGCGGCGGCAAGCTTCTACGCTGCTCGGGCGAGTTTCGGGAAAAGGTCTACCCGCTGCTCGAAGCAAAGCAGCAGACCATGTATCTGGCGCGGAAGGATCTTCCGACCTTCTGCGGCTGCGTGCTGCCGGCGCTCGACGGACAGGTTGAGATCGAAGATCCGCAGAATCTTTTACAAAACTACATCCCCGATTCCTGCACGGTCTGCTTCTATTTTGATATGGAACAGGACACGCTGCTTGTCAAGCCGGTCTTCCGGTACGACACCCATTCGATCGCTTTCGACGACAGCTCCGAGCCAGACGGTGTGCGGCGAAACAAAAAAGAAGCACGTGCCGCTTTGCTGTTCGTCCGGCGCTATTTTCAGCAGCAGGGACAGCAGTTCGTTTTACAGGGCGAGGACGCGGCCTATGATTTTCTCACCGGTTCGATCGACGCTTTCCGCCGCAGAGGCGAGGTCTATTTCAGTGACCGCCTGAACCGCAAGCGTCTCCAGCCTGCACCGACCAGCGTCGGCCTTTCCGTTTCCGACGGCCTTCTGACACTGACGCTGGACACCGGCGGCTATCCGCCCGAGGAGCTTTCGGAGCTTTACCGGAGTATGCTGCTGCGCAGAAAATATCACCGCCTTCCGGACGGCCGGTATCTGGAGCTGAACGGTTCGTCGTGTGAAAAGCTTGCGGAAATGGCGCAGATGCTCCAGCTCACTGGTCGAGAGCTTGCCCGCGGCAAAGCGACGCTTCCGGCGTATCGCGCTCTCTATCTCGACGAACTGCTGTCCGGAAGCGACGGCATACAGGTCAGCCGCGACAGCCAGCTGCGCAGCATGATCCGCAATTTCAAGACGCTCTCCGAGAGTGACTACGCCCTGCCATCTGGGCTGAACGCACAGCTTCGATCCTATCAGCAGATCGGCTATCAATGGCTCAAAACACTGGAGGGATACGGTTTCGGCGGAATTCTCGCGGATGAAATGGGACTTGGAAAGACCCTTCAGATGATTGCGTTTTTAGCAACCGTCCCCCAAAAGACCGCCGGTGTACCAAATCTCGTTATATGTCCGGCCTCACTGATCTACAACTGGGGAGACGAGCTGCAAAAATTTGCCCCGCAGCTGCGCTATCAGCTGATTCTGGGAAACGCTGCAGAGCGTGAACGCCTTCGTGCTGCGGGCGCAGAATACGACGTGTGGGTCACGTCCTATGAGCTTGTCAGGCAGGACATTGAAGCATATACGAAGCTGCAATTTTACTGCTGCGTGCTCGACGAAGCCCAGCACATCAAAAACGCCGCAACGCTCGCGTCCAAGGCCGTCAAGCGCCTTTCGTGCCGGCAGCGGTTTGTCCTGACGGGAACGCCGATCGAAAACCGGCTCAGCGAGCTCTGGAATCTGTTCGATTTTCTCATGCCCGGGTATCTCTACACAAACCATGCGTTCCGCGAAAAGCTGGAAAAGCCGATCCTCAAGTCCAAAAATCCGGACGCGGTTTCCCAACTGCGGCGGCTGGTACAGCCGTTTCTGCTGCGCAGGCTGAAAAAAGATGTCCTCAAGGAACTTCCGCCCAAGGAAGAATATGTCCGAAAGATCTCTCTGTCTGAGGATGAGCAGAAGCTCTATTATGCCTGTGTGCAGGCCGCCGTTGCAGATCTCGGCGACGAGCAGGGCAAACTGCAAATTCTCGCCGCGCTGACCCGGCTGCGGCAGGTATGCTGCGATCCGGGGCTCTGCTTTGAAAATTATGAAGGTCCAACGAGCAAGCTGGATGCCTGCGTGGAATTGTGCGAGGCGATGGCGGAAAACGGTCATCAAATCCTGCTGTTTTCTCAGTTCACCTCCATGCTTGATCGGCTGCGTGAGCGGCTGGACGCGCTGCATATTTCGAATTTCACGCTTCAGGGCTCGACGCCCAAGGAAAAACGGGCTGCAATGGTCAAAGCATTCAACGCAGGCAGCGCCTCGGTTTTTCTGATCTCTCTGAAAACAGGCGGAATGGGTCTGAATCTGACGGCAGCCGACATTGTGATCCACTACGACCCATGGTGGAACCAGGCGGCGCAGGATCAGGCGACGGACCGTGCCCACCGCATCGGCCAGCAGGCACATGTGCAGGTCTATAAGCTGATTGCAAAGGACACCATCGAAGAAAGAATTCTGGAGCTTCAGAACCGGAAGCTTGCGCTTCTTGATACGATATCCGGCTGCGAGGAGGCCGGGATCTTGAATATGTCTTCTGAGGAGCTGCTTTCGCTGCTGAAAAGCTGACATCTGATTCCAGCGGTGCAGGTTTCGCACGCCGTTTTTCTGGTCTGACCGAATTTTCTCTGAAAAAAGTGTGTTTCTCTTCTCCCTGCTTCAAACGTATTTTTGCAGTACAAATCCACTCGACCAGCCGAGCGTGACAGCCCTGAAAAATCAACTGCTTGTTTCAAGAATATTTTGAACGTTTGAACGGCGGCTGCAAGTTGCAGCCGCCGCTCTGATTTTGGGGTCAGATCGCGTTTCGGATGGTGTTTCCGATCGCGTCCGCTGCGCTCTGTTTCATGCCCGGTGTGGAATGTACATAGGTGCTGAGCGTGAACCCTGCGCTGAAATGTCCCAGCGTTTCAGACAATGTCCGCACGTCCACTCCACTTTTCAGGGATAACGTTGCAAATGTGTGTCGCATGTCATGAAATCTCACATCCTCCGCGCCGATTTCTTTGATGATCCGATCATGTAGCCTGCGGAATCCGTCTGGGTCCCACGTTTCACCTGTACGCGGAGACGGGAACAAATACGGATTTGCCGGATGCCTCTCGTGCTCTTCCACGAGAAGCTTTACTGTATCTTCTGGGAGCAACACCGTTCGGATGGAATTTGGCGTTTTCGGTGTGCTGATGACCAGCTTTCCGTCCTGCCGCGCGACGCTTTTGTTGATCGAGAGTGTACGATTCTGCACATCTAAGTCCTCCCAGCGTAAGGCCAGCAGTTCCCCGCGCCGCAGGCCCGTGGTCAGCTCCAGATACATCGGCGCGAGAATTCCATGCTCTTTCGCCGCGCTCAGGTATGGGCCGATCAACGCTTCAGGCAGGATATTCATTTCCTTGCGAGTGTTTTTCGGAATTTTGCATTTCTTTGCTGGATTCGCAAGGATCAGCTTTTCCTCCACCGCATGTTCCAATGCCTTATTCAGCACCACATGGACACACTGCACCATGCGGGGACTCAGACCGTGTTCTTTCAGCTCCGGCTGGTTTTTCTTCTGCACGCGACCGCTCTTGAGCAGCTCATTGTAAAATTGCTGAATTTGCAGCATTGTCAGCTTTTCCAGCTTCACACTGCCAAGCTTCGGAATGATGTGGTGATCAATCGCGTTGTGGTAAAACTCTTTGGTCGAATATCGCACCTGCGGCTCGACGTAAACGGAGTACCACAGCTTCAGCCACTGTTCGAGCGTATAGCTCCCCGCTTTCGCTGGGTCAAGTTTTTTGCTGTCCTCAATGGCAGCCCGCAGCTTGTCCTTGACCTCCGCCTGCGTTCTGCCAAGCACATTTTTCGTGATCGCCTTTCCGTTTGCATCATAGCCCGCCGTATATCTGCCTTCCCAGCGTCCGTCTTTCCGCTTCCGAATGTTGCCTTCGCCGTTTGCTCGTCGTTTTGGCATCGTGTTTACCTCCTTCGTTTTCGGTTAGCACACACGATTACCACAAGCACAGCCGAATAGCAAGTCCAATCTTTTCTCACGCGCATTTTTGTTCCTCACACTGCCGGTCCAGCCATTCGAGAAATTTCTCACGCGAAACGACAATTCGTTTGCCGATCTGAAACGCCGGGAAATCTGCACTGTGGGCGAGTTTGTACGCTCCGGCTCTGGAAATGCCAAGGGCGGCAGCAACATCTGTCATGTTCATCATCAACGGTAACTTTTCCAGCGAGTGATACTGTTTCTGCTTCATTTGGTTTCCTTTCTCCCATGCTGGGAATCGAAATTGGTTTTTGAATGGCCGAAAAGAATTACCCAATCAAAGTTTTTTATTCTATTTTCTTCACGCCGCCACGGTGGGTGGACGCGGCGTTTGTGTAGCGCAAACCTGCACGGATACGCGGTCGGCCCATAAAACCGCACACATCGGCACGACGCGCCCCACGCCGCGGAGCAAATGGTTGCGCCGATGCGTGTTTTCTAACTTGTGCCGTAGTTCACCCGTCAACTCTCCGCCTGCAGGCGGCATTGGGGTCAGGGTTCTCCCTGCAAGTGCCGTTTTGATATCAAACGGCGATGCTTGCGCTTTTCTTGCGCAGCAAGAAAAGCCTGAAACGCAGCCTGAGTCTCCTGTCACCGTTTCGTACACCGCATAAAATCTTGAGTTTTTATACCTTGGATTCCGTAGTCGCTATATTAGTCGCTATGGAAATTTGAAATTCGGCTTTCTGCCCTGTGTAGTCGCTAGTATAGTCGCTATGGTTTTCTTACGCCGTATTTGCAGCTCGCGCCCCGGCGATGGGGAACAGCGCGGACAGAGCCTGGCAGCTCTCACAGCTCATGGAAGGGGTCTTGACTGCTTTCAACCCCAGCCACGGCAGCCTGTCTTGCGTCGAAACAAACTGCGGTGTGATCCGCGTTGCTGGTTATTCAGTTGTCTGGGATTGTGATCC
>JABLTR010002321.1_pt1 | contig 15281 bp, 14 predicted proteins | sample 7160071 | NCBI WGS metagenome assembly JABLTR01 (sample SAMN14651230, study PRJNA627086) | human gut metagenome | isolation source: feces | host: Homo sapiens
CGGCCGCCTCCAGCGGCATCGCCGCGGCGGTGGTGCTGGGCATCGGCCGCGCCATCGGCGAGGCCATGGCCATCATCATGGTGGCCGGCAATGTGGCCAACATGCCCTCCCTCTTCTCCAGCGTCCGGTTCCTGACCACCGCCGTGGCCAGTGAGATGGCCTATGCCTCCGGCCTGCAGCGCCAGGCGCTGTACTCCATCGCCCTGGTGCTGTTCATTTTCATCATGATCATCAACATTGCACTGAACACGCTGCTGAAGCGGAAAAAGGGGTGAGCGGGAATGGAAGAGAAAACGATCACTATGCAGCCCCTCTCCGGCCGGCGCAGGGCCTATGACCGGGTGCTCCGGTTCCTGCTGTATTTCTGCGCCACGCTGACCTGCGCCCTGCTGATCTTTATCATCGGGTACATCTTTGTCCGGGGCCTGCCCCACGTCACCTGGGAGTTTTTGAGCACGGAGCCCAGCTATATCAACGATACCATCGGCATCCTGCCCAACATCACCAATACCATTTATATCGTGGTGGTGACGCTGATCATCATCCTGCCCCTGGGCGTGGGTGCAGCCGTATACCTGACGGAGTACGCCAAAAACCAGAGGCTGGTGGCCGCCATCGAGTTTGCAACGGAGACCCTGACCGGCATCCCGTCCATCATCTTCGGCCTGGTGGGCATGCTGTTCTTCTGCGAGCTGCTGGGCCTGCAGGCATCCCTGCTGGCCGGCTCCCTGACGCTGGTCATCGCCACCATCCCCACCATCATCCGCACCACACAGGAGTCCCTGAAGACGGTGCCCCAGTCCTACCGGGAGGCATCCCTGGGCCTGGGCGCCGGCAAGTGGCACATGATCCGCACGGTGGTGCTGCCCTCTTCCATCGACGGCATCGTCACCGGCTGCATCCTGGCCATCGGCCGCATCGTGGGCGAGAGCGCAGCCCTGCTGTTTACAGCCGGCATGGGCATGAGCATGAACGACTTTTTCGGCTCTGTCAGCAACTTCATGCACTCCTCCGGCTCCAGCCTCACAGTGGCGCTGTATGTGTACGCCCGTGAGCGGGCGGAGTTCGACGTGGCGTTTGCCATTGCCGCCATTTTGATGCTGCTGACCCTGATCATCAACCTGGCCGCCAGCCTGGTGGGCCGGAAACTGAAGAAAAAATAATAGGAGTGTGCCAAATGTCCTCCATCATTGAAGTGAAAGATCTGAATCTGTGGTACGGGGCACACCATGCCCTGCACAGCGTGAATATCGACATCCCCGAGCATGAGATCACCGCCCTGATCGGCCCCTCCGGCTGCGGCAAGTCCACCTTTTTAAAGACGCTGGACCGCATGAACGACCTGGTGCAGGGCGTCAAGATCAAGGGCACGGTGGCCTATCGGGGGCAGGACATCTATGCCCCCGGCGTGGACGTGACCTGGCTGCGCAAGCAGATCGGCATGGTGTTCCAGAAGCCCAATCCCTTTCCCATGAGCATCTATGACAACGTGGCCTACGGCCCCCGGACCCACGGCATCCGCTCCCGGGCAAAGCTGGATGAGATCGTGGAGAACTCCCTCCGCTCCGCCGCCATCTGGGACGAGGTGAAGGACCGGCTGAAGAAGAGCGCCCTGGGCCTCTCCGGCGGCCAGCAGCAGCGGCTGTGCATCGCCCGGGCCCTGGCAGTGGAGCCGGAGATCCTGCTGATGGACGAGTCCACCAGCGCCCTGGACCCCATCTCCACCTCCAAGATCGAAGACCTTGCAGTGGAGCTGAAAAGCAAGTATACTGTAATCATGGTGACGCATAACATGCAGCAGGCCGCCCGCGTCTCTGACAACACGGCGTTTTTCCTGCTGGGCGACCTGGTGGAGTACGGCAAGACCGAGGTCCTGTTCTCCACGCCCACGGACAAGCGCACGGAAGACTATATTACCGGCCGGTTCGGCTAAGGAGGATGCCAGGTGAGAAACAAATTTGGTGAGCAGCTGGAACAGCTGCATGTGGAAATGATCCAGATGGGCGCCCTGTGTGAGGACGCCATCTCCGCCGCCGCCCAGGCCCTGATGAAGGGCGATGAGGATCTGGCGCAGGCCGCGGAGGAGGCCGAGCGGGAGATCGACCAGAAGGAGCGGGAGGTGGAGAACCTCTGCCTGAAGCTGCTGCTGCAGCAGCAGCCTGTGGCAAGAGACCTGCGGGAGATCTCCTCTGCCCTGAAGATGATCTCCGACCTGGAGCGCATCGGCGACCAGGCGGCGGACATCGCGGAGCTGACCCGGTTCGTGCGCCTGCCGGATGGACCCGGCCGCCAGCGGATCGAGGAGATGTCCAAGGCCGTCATCCGCATGGTGACGGACAGCGTGGACTCCTTCGTCAAGCGGGATCTGGACCTGGCACGGGAGGTCTGCCGGGAAGACGATCAGGTGGATGAGCTGTTCAACCAGGTGAAAAAGGAGCTGATCAGCCTGATCGCTGCCGATGCCGCCTCCGGCGAGCTGTGGCTGGATATGATCATGGTGGCCAAGTATCTGGAGCGGATCGGCGACCACGCCACCAATGTGGCGGAGTGGGTGGAGTACTCCATCACCGGCAACCATCCCTCCAATAACTGACTGGAAGAGCACCGCCGCACCCCGCGGCGGTCGCGCCCTATCCGGACACGGCGGTGCCGGCCGGAGCGGAAGGGGGAGATGCAGTGCTCACATATGAGGACATCAGAAATGACCCGGCCATCCGAACGTATATCCAGCGGGCGGATGAGTCCCTGGGCGCCCTTGGATATACGGAACACAGCTTTGCCCATGTGACGGTGGTGGCAGAGAACGCGGCCTATATCCTCACCACGCTGGGGTATCCGGAGCGGACGGTGGAACTGGCCAAGATCGCCGGCTTTCTCCATGACATCGGAAATCTGGTCAACCGGGTGGACCACTCCCAGTCCGGGGCTGTGATGGCGTTCCGCATTCTGGACAATCTGGACTGTCCGCCGGAGGAAATCGCCGTCATCGTCACCGCCATCGGCAACCACGACGAGGGCACCGGCGTGCCGGTGAACGCCGTGGCGGCGGCCCTGATCCTGGCGGACAAGTCCGATGTGCGCCGCAGCCGGGTCCGCAACCAGGACATTGCCAGCTTTGACATCCATGACCGGGTGAATTACTCGGTGAAAAAATCCAGGCTGAAGATCAATGAAGAGCGGTCCCTGATCAAGCTGAAGCTGTCAGTGGATACCAAATACGGCTCTGTCATGGAGTATTTCGAGATCTTTATGGAGCGGATGATCCTCTGCCGGAAGGCGGCGGAGAAACTGGGCCTGCAGTTCAAGCTGATGATCAACGAGCAGCAGCTGATCTGACCGGCGGCCCGCCCCTCCGCCCTTCCAGTGGGGCGGAGAGACTGAATTTGGAGGGATGACTGTGATTTATCTGCTGGAGGATGACGACAGTATCCGGGATTTTGTGATCTATACCTTGAACAGCCAGGGCATGGAGGCCAGGGGCTTCCCGCTGCCCTCCCTGTTCTGGCAGGCCGTGGGGGAGCAGCTGCCCTCTCTGGTGCTGCTGGATATCATGCTGCCGGAGGAGGATGGCCTCAGCGTGCTGAAAAAGCTGCGCGCCACGCCCCGCACCGCCAAGCTGCCGGTGATTATGCTGACGGCAAAGAGCACGGAGTACGACAAGGTGGTGGGGCTGGACGGCGGCGCCGACGACTATGTGGCCAAGCCCTTCGGCATGATGGAGCTGCTCTCCCGCATCCGGGCGCTGCTGCGGCGGACGGAGACGGAGAACGGCATCCTGCGCTGCGGCATCCTGGAGGTGGATCCGGGCCAGCACATCGTCCGGGTCCGGGGCCAGGAGGCTGCCCTGACCCAGAAGGAGTTCGAGGTGCTGTGCCTGCTGCTGCGGAATCCCGGCCAGGTCCTGTCCCGGGAGCAGCTGATCGAAAACGTCTGGGGCTATGCCTTCACAGGGGAGAGCCGCACCGTGGACGTCCATGTTCGGACGCTGCGCCAAAAGCTGGGAGAGGCCGGAGCGTACATCGAGACTGTCCGGGGCTACGGCTATAAGATCAGCCCTGCGGACTGACCGGAGGCGGAAGTAGGGACATGACGAAACGGATTTTTCGATCTATCCTGGCAGTGTCTCTGGCAGTGCTGCTGGCCAGTCTGGTGCTGATCGTGGGGGTGCTCCACGGTTATTTCCAGGACCGGGTGGCAGACGAGCTGGAGAGCCTGGCGGAGTATATCGCCCATGGCGTGGAGGAGACGGGAGCGGACTATCTGTCAGAGGATCTGCCCAACAGCTACCGGGTCACCTGGGTGGACACGGACGGCACCGTGCTCTTCGATAATCAGGAGGATCCGGCCAGAATGGAGAACCACGGCCAGCGGGAGGAGATCCGGGAGGCGATGACCCTGGGAAAGGGCCAGGCCGCCCGCTATTCCGCCACGCTTTCCCGCCAGACGCTGTATGTGGCCCAGCGGCTCTCTGACGGGACGGTGCTGCGGGTATCCAGCGACCAGTACTCTGTCTGGATGCTGGTGCTGCAGGCGCTGCAGCCGGTGGCGCTGATGATGCTGCTGGCCTTCGTCCTGGCCATGGTGCTGGCATCCCGGGTGTCCCGGCAGCTGGTGGAGCCCATCAACAACATCGACCTGAGCGACCCTGCCGCCAGCGAGACCTATGAGGAGCTGACGCCCCTGCTCTCCAAGCTGCGCAGCCAGCAGCGGCAGATCCAGCGGCAGATGCGGGATCTGAAGCGCCGGCAGGAGGAATTCATCGCCATCACGGAGAATATGAGCGAGGGCTTTCTGGTCATCGATCAGGAGACCCGGGTGCTGACCTACAACTCCGCAGTGCTGCGGCTGCTCTACGCCCAGGACCCGGCAGAGGAGGGGGAGAGCGTCTACGCCCTGAACCGGGAGGCCGGCTTCCGCCGCTGCGTGGAGGAGGCCCTGGCCGGCCGGCGCTGTGAGCAGCTGCTGGAGAAGGACGATGACTGCCGCCAGATCATCGCCAGCCCTGTGGAGCAGGACGGCCAGATCGCGGGCGCGGTGCTGGTGATCCTGGACGTGACGGAGAAGGAGCAGCGGGAACGGCTGCGGCGGGAGTTCACCGCCAACGTCTCGCACGAGCTGAAGACGCCTCTGACCTCCATCCTGGGCACGGCGGAGATCATGAAGGGCGGCCTGGTGAAGCCGGAGGACATCCCCCACTTTGCCGGGAACATCCACCGGGAGACGGAACGGCTCATCGGGCTGGTGAACGACATCATCAAGCTCTCTCGTCTGGACGAGGGCGGCGGCCTGGGCCAGTGGGAGACGGTGGATCTGTATGAGCAGGCGCGGGCCGTGCTGGAGCAGCTGGCCCCTGCGGCCCAGCGGAAGCAGGTGACGACTCAGCTCCGGGGCGACAGGGCCCTGGTGCGGGGCGTGCCCCAGATCGTGGAGGAGATCGTCTACAACCTCTGCGACAATGCCATCGCCTACAACCGGCCCGGCGGCAGCGTCACCGTCACGGTGGAGGACACCGCCTTTGGCCCCCGGATCACGGTGGCGGACACCGGCATCGGCATCCCCAGAGAGGCCCAGGGCCGGGTGTTTGAGCGGTTCTACCGGGTGGACAAGAGCCACTCCTCCGGCGGCACGGGGCTGGGGCTCTCCATCGTCAAGCACGGGGCGGCCTATCTGGGCGCTCAGGTGGAGCTCCACAGTGAGCCGGGCCACGGCAGCACCTTTGTCCTCACGTTTCCCAAAGCGGAGGCATAAAGGGGTTGCAATCCCGGCGGAAGTGTGCTAGGATAGCCAAGAATCAAGAAATGAACGGAGGGGTGTGAAGATGCGGATCTGAGCTTTCGTGTTTTGGCAGAACAGAGGGACGCTGCGGCGGAGACGCCGCCGGCATCTCCATGCCATCACAGGGAAGGCAGACCGCTGACGCACCCAGACGCCCCACGGCCCCGGAAACGGGGCGGACGGCGTTTGCCCGGCCGCAGGAGAGGTCTGCTCTCCTGCGGCCGTTTTTTTGTGATGCAAAAGGCATCGCGCAACGGGACCGCCCCATGAAACCGCCGTTCCTGCGGCATCTGCCGGCGCCTGCGGCGTTTACGCAAAGGAGGAATGCAATATATGTCGATGATCGACGTCTCGGATCTGACGTTTGGATATGAGGGCAGCCCGGAGCTGATCTTTGACCATGTGAGCTTTCAGATCGACACCAGTTGGAAGCTGGGATTCACCGGGCGGAACGGCCGGGGGAAGACCACCTTCCTGCGGCTGCTGCAGGGGAAGTATCCCTACAGCGGCACCATCTCCGCCTCCGTGGCGTTCGAGTACTTTCCCTACGAGGTGGCGGACCTGTCCCGGACAGGGCTGGAGGTGGTGCGGGAGATCGCCCCGGAGGCGGAGGACTGGGAGATCCAGCGGGAGCTGGGGCTCCTGGACCTGGCGGAAGAGGCCCTGGAGCAGCCCTTCTCTGTCCTCTCCAACGGGGAGCGGACGAAAGTGCTGCTGGCGGCCATGTTTTTGAAGGAGAATGCCTTTCTGCTGATCGACGAGCCCACCAACCACCTGGACCTGGAGGGGCGGCGGAAGCTGGGGGGCTATCTGGCCCGGAAGCGGGGATTTCTGCTGGTGTCCCATGACCGGGCGTTCCTGGACCAGTGTGTGGACCACATCCTGGCCATCAACCGCACCCATATCGAGGTCCAGCGGGGGAACTTCTCCTCCTGGTGGGAGAACCGGCAGCGGCAGGACGCCTTCGAGCTGGCCCGGCAGGAGAAGCTGCAGCGGGACATCAGCCGGCTGACGGAGTCCACCCGGCGGGCCTCCGGCTGGTCGGACCGGACGGAGAAGAGCAAGTTCGGCGTGGACAAGACCGGCGCCAAGGCCGCTGACCGGGGCTTTGTGGGCCACAAGGCCGCCAAACTGATGCAGCGGTCCAAGTCCATCCAGCGCCGCCGGGAGGAGGCGGTGGAGGAGAAGCGGCAGCTGCTGCAGGATCTGGAGCGGCAGGAGACGCTGGCCGTCTCGCCGCTGCCCTGCCGGGCGGGGACCCGGCTGGCGGAGTTTCGGAACGTGGCCGTCTGCTATGACGGACGGACCGTCTGCGAGGATGTCACCTTTGAGGTCCTGGCGGGGGAGCGGATCGCCCTGGAGGGGGGAAACGGCTGCGGCAAGTCCAGCCTGCTGAAGCTGCTGCTGGGGGAGAGCATCCCCCACAGCGGCACCGTGGAGACCATGAGCGGCCTGGTGATCTCCTATGTGAGCCAGAGCACAGACCACCTGCGGGGCAGTCTGACGGACTTTGCCCGGGACCAGGGGCTGGACGGCAGCCGGTTCCGGACCATCCTGCGGAAGCTGGATTTCCCCCGGGAGCAGTTTGAGCGGGACCTGGCGGACTACAGCAGCGGCCAGAAGAAAAAGGTGCTGCTGGCCGCCAGTCTCTGCACCCAGGCCCACCTGTATGTGTGGGATGAGCCGCTGAACTTCATCGACGTCATCTCCCGGATGCAGGTGGAGGAACTGCTGCTGGCCTGCCGGCCCACGCTGCTGTTCGTGGAGCACGACGCCCGCTTCTGCGAGGAAATCGCCACACAGCGCGTCCGGATCCGGCGGGCGTGATGCGTTAAAAACGGACGCCCTCCGTGATCACGGAAGGCGTCCGTTTTTCTTTGCGATTCTCTGCGGTCACCAGAGGTCGGGCCAGAACGTCTGCCCGTCCTCCGTCCGGAAGGGCTCGGGGACCGTGTCCTCATCCAGCATCCGGGCCCGGATGGCGGCGGAGAGGTCCTCCACCGTGCCGGGGCCGTAATCGGCGAAGGCCGTTGAGTCCATGAGGATGGCGCCGGCACGGGCCATGTCCTCCAGATTCACCCGCTGGATCTCCTCCGTGTGGGAGGAGCAGCAGTCCGTCAGCACCACGGTGTTGTACTCCAGGGCGATGGCGTCATAGCAGGTGGTGCGGATGCAGTTGGGGGTGGTGGTGCCGGTGAGGATCACCGTCCGCACGTCCAGCCGGCGAAGGATCAGGTCCAGCTCCGTCTGGAAAAAGGCGCTCCACCGGGGCTTGAGGATGGTGTAGTCCCCGGGCTGGGGCCGCAGGCCCTCCGGCGCCTGGGCGCTGTTGGGACCGGTGGAGGCGGGCTGGCAGGCCCGGCCGCCGGCCACCCAGCCGGGGTAGCGGGTCAGCTCCACATCGCTGCCGTCGGAGCGGTAGACGCGCTTGACAAAAAACACCGGGATGCCCTTGGACCGGGCCAGCTCCACGGCCCGGACGCAGTTGGGGACCATGGACTGGGCGAAGCGGATCCAGTGGCCGCCCTCCGGATGGACGAAGCCGTTCTCCATGTCGATGACCAGCAGGGCGGAACGGGTGGGATTGGGTTTCATCAGCAGGACCTCCTGTCAGGATTTTTGAAAGATGTGGATGCGGAAGGAGATGCGGGCGGTGAGGGTATCCAGGGCCGCCAGCCGCGCGGCCCCCGCCTTCGGCGTCTTCCAGTAATAGGGCGTCATCTGGAACAGGGCGTGGATGTCCGCCTGACAGGGGAGCGTGATGGCAGCCTCCACCGGCACGATGGACCGGTAGGCAAAGCCCTCATAGGGCGTCTCCTTTTCCTCGTTGGGATAGGGTCGGTCGTAGAGGACCTGCTTCAGCTCCCAGAGGTGGTCCGGCCCGGGCACCACGTAGAGGAAGCGGCCGCCCGGCTTCAGCACCCGGCGGAATTCCTCCAGCGCCAGGGGAGAGAAGCAGTCCAGCAGGATATCCGCCGTCCCGTCCTCCACCGGCAGATGGAAAGAGGAGGCCACGGCCCATTCGACGCCGCACGCCCGCCTGGCGGCGGACCGGAGGATGGCTTTGGAGATGTCCGTGCCCGCCATCCGGGGCGTTTTCCCGGCGGCAGTCAGGGCCTGATAGATACCGGCGGTATAATAGCCCTCTCCACAGCCTGCATCCAAAATCACCGGTGAATCGCCGGAGTGGGACAAAATCTGACAACAAAGGGTATTCAAAAGTGGGGCATAATACCCTTTGGAGAGGAAATCCCGCCGCGCGGCGGCCATGCCGCGGTCGTCGCCGGGGGCGGCGGAGTGTTTTTGGTTGGGGGGCAGCAGGTAGGTGTAGCCCTCCCGGGCGATATCATAGCTGTGGCGATTCGGACAGCGGTAGACATGCGTCTCCCGCGTCAGGGGCGCGCCGCAGACCGGGCAGCGAAAGAGGCTCTCCATCACAGTCCCTCTTCCGTCACGTTGTTGATCCACTTCCGGCTCCGCAGCCGCAGGATGCCCCAGGGGCACTTGCACACGTTCTCCGACTGGATGCACAGGCATACCACTGCCACCGGCGCGTTGAACACCAGGGCCGTCAGGAAGGTCAGGGGCACAGCAATGACCCACTGGCAGCTCAGGTCGATGATGGAGGCCGTGCGGGAGTCGCCGCCGGCCCGCAGCAGGCCAGTGATATTGGTGATGTCAAAGGCCTTCAACGGCAGCATGAAGAGATAGACCACACACATGATGACGGCGATCTCCAGCGCCAGGCCCTTCAGGTGGAACAGGGGGTAGAGGTAGGGAATGAAGACAGTGGGCAGCAGCACGGCCAGGCACAGGGAGACCGCCAGGCCCACACCGAAGGAGACCGTCAGCAGGCAGCAGCCCACGGAGTAGACTTCTTCCCGGCCGGCACCTTCGCCGATCCGCTTGCCCACGATGACGGCAGTGGCGCCGGCAACGCCGAAGCAGGCCACGGTGGAGAACTTGTCGATGTTGCCCATGATGGCGTAGGCCGCCAGCATGTCCGCGCTGATGACCATGTGCCCCATGATGGCGGTCATGACGCTGACGCCCAGGCCCCACAGGACCTCATTGACCAGGACGGGAGTGGCGTATTTCAGAAAGCTGTGCACCATGGCCCGGCCCGGCCGCAGCAGCAGGTGGGGCATCAGCGGGACCCGGTGGTAGTGGGGGGCATAGCACAGGACCATGACCACCTCCACCACCCGGGAGATCAGGGTGGCGATGGCGGCACCGGTGATGCCCAGGGCGGGAGCACCGAGTTTGCCGAAGATCAGGATGTAGTTCAGGCAGGTGTTGGTCAGCATGGAGATGCCGAAGACGATCATGCCCATGGCAGGGTTCTCCGTGCTGCGCTGCATGCCGATGTAGACGGAGCTGATGGTGTTGAAGATATAGCTGAGTCCCACGATCCGCAGATAGGGAGCGCCCAGCTCGATGAGCAGGCCGTTGTTGGTGACCAGGGCCATGACCTGAAGGGGAAAGAAAAACAGCACCACGGCCACGGAGACCGCGATGATGAGGCCGGCGTAAAGGCTGACGCCCATGCAGCGGTTGATGCTCTCGGTGTCCCCTTTGCCCCAGTACTGGCTGGCCAGGACGGAGAGGCCGCTGAGCAGGCCCAAAATGATGATCTGCAGCATGTAGATGGGTGTGTTGGCGGCCGTGACGGCAGACAGCTCGTTCTGCCCCAGCATGCCCACCATGAAAGTGTCCACAAAGCCCAGGGATGTGGTGATGAGATTCTGCAGGATCAGCGGCAGCGCCAGATAGAACAGCCGCTTATAAAAACCGGGCTCTCGGTGAAGATGACGAAGCATAGAAACGAAACCTCTTAACTGTGAAGTGGATATGCCTTACAGCATGGGCATCCGGATGCCATGGTGCCGCTGGAGGGCCTCTGCGCAGGCGTCGATGTCGGCGGCGGTGGTCTCCGGGCCGAAGCTGAGGCGGATGACGCCGCCGGAGACCCTCTTCGGCAGCTTCAGGGCGGCGATGACATGGCTGGGCTTGCCCTGGTGGCAGGCGGAGCCGGCGGAGATGCAGATGCCCTGCTGCCCCAGGTCGTTGACGATGTTTTGGCTGGGCCAGCCAACCAGAGAGACGGAGAGCACGTGGGGCGCCCCGCCGGGAGCGGAGAGGACCTTCAGATCGGGGATGGCGGTCAGCCGCTCCACGGCGTAGTCCCGGATCCGGGCCATGTGGCGGAGCTTGTCCTCCAGGTTTTCCAGCCGCAGCTCTGCGGCCTTGGCAAAGCCGGCGATCTGGGCCGTGGCCTCGGTGCCGGCCCGGAGGCCGCTCTCCTGCTCGCCGCCGGCCAGCAGGGGCTTGGGGTTCTTTACCCGCTGGCCGATGTACAGGGCGCCGATGCCCTTGGGGCCGCCGATCTTGTGGGCGGAGATGGTGATGAAATCCGCCCCCAGGGATCTGGCGGTGAAGGGGACCTTCAGAAAGCCCTGGACGGCGTCGGTGTGCAGCAGGGCCTTGGGATTCTTCGCCGCCAGGCCCCGGGCGATGTCGGCGATGGGGTAGACGTTCCCCAGCTCGTTGTTCACCAGCATGACGGACACCAGCGCCGTATCCGGCCGGACGGCGTCCAATACCTGCTCCGCAGTGATGGAGCCGTCCTGGGCCGGAGCCAGGTAGGTGACCTCGTACCCCTGCCGCTCCATCCAGCGGCAGGCCTCCAGCACGGCGCTGTGCTCCACGGCGGTGGTGACGATGTGGCGTCCCACGTGGCGGTTCTGCCAGCAGGCGGCGGTGACGGCCCAGTTGTCCGCCTCCGTGCCGCAGGAGGTGAAGAACAGCTGCCTGGCGTCACAGCCCAGGGCGCCGGCGATGGTACGGCGCCAGGATTCCACCCGGCGCTTCATCTCCAGCCCCAGGGGATACTGGGAGCTGGGGTTGCCGAACTGCTCGGTCAGCACCTCGTACATGGCGTCCGCCACCGCCCGGGGCACGGGCGTGGTGGCGGCGTGGTCCAGATAGATCATATGGAAAAACCCTCTTTCTGAAAAGGAAAACGGTCGCACGTTTAAATATTATATAGAGAAAACAGAAAAAAGGCAAGGAGAACTTGCCGGTTCCTGGCGGGTGTGGTAAGATGGACCAGAAGAAAGTCCGGAAGGAGACAACGCATCGGACGCCCTGCCTCTGCCGCCCTCTGCCGGATCCGCTTCGGCCAAAACCCCACCGGAGGAATCGACATGAAAATTGCCATCTACACCTTGGGCTGCAAGGTGAACCAATACGAGTCCCAGGCCATGGAGCAGGCGCTGCGGGCCCGGGGGCACGCCGTCGTGCCCTTTGCGGAGGAGGCGGACGCCTATATCGTGAACACCTGCTCCGTCACGGCGGTCAGCGACCAGAAGTCCCGGCAGGTGATCCACGGCATCCAGCGAAAGCACCCCGGCGCCGTGGTGGCGGTGTGCGGCTGCTATTCCCAGACCCACGTGGACGACGTGCGGAAGCTGGGGGTGGACCTGATCGCCGGCACCGGCGACCGGACGGGCTTCATCCGCCTTCTGGAGGAGACCGCGGCGGAGAAGCGCCAGATCGAGGCCATCGACCAGCCCTTTGAGCGGCGGGTGTTCGAGGTGCTGCCCGCCGGCGGCCTGGAGGGCCGCACCCGGGCCATGCTGAAGGTGGAGGACGGCGGCGGCAACTGCTGCACCTACTGCATCATCCCCTATGCCCGGGGTCGGATCCGGTCTCTGCCCATCCCCACGGCGGCGGAGCAGACCCGGCAGCTGGCGGCGGAGGGCTACCGGGAGATCGTGGTGACGGGCATCGAGATCTCCTCCTGGGGCCAGGACCTGAAGAACGGCGAGACCCTGATCGATCTGCTGGAGGCCGTCTGTGCCGCCGCGCCGGACGTCCGGATCCGGCTGGGGAGCCTGGAGCCCCGGACCATCACCGAGGACTTCTGCCGCCGGGCGGCGGCTCTGCCGAACCTCTGCCCCCAGTTCCATCTGTCCCTGCAGAGCGGGTGCGACGACACCCTGAGACGGATGAACCGAAAATACGACACGGCTCGATATGTGCAATCTGTTGCGTTTTTAAACCAATATTTTGCGCATCCGGCCGTGACGACGGACCTGATCACCGGATTTCCGGAGGAGACGGAGGAGGAATTCTCCCAGACCCTGGACTTCCTCCGCCGGTGCGGCTTTGCCCAGATGCACATCTTCCCCTACTCCATCCGGCCCGGCACGCCGGCGGCCAAGATGCGGCAGGTGCCGAAAGCTGTGAAGGAGGAGCGGGCCCACCGGGCGGCAGAGGCGGCGGCGGAGCTCCACCGGAAGTATCTGGCGGACTGCGTGGGGGCGGTGTACCCCGTCCTCTTCGAGCAGCCCAGGGACGGCAGATATGTCGGCCACGCCCCCAACTACATGGAGGTGCTGGCGGAGGGCACGGATCTGCACAACCAGATCCGGGACGTGAAGATCACCGGCAGCGACGGGGAGTCCCTGCTGGGTGAGATTTTGGAGGACTGACATGAAGAGCCACTTCTTTGCCTATATTTCCCGGATGCGGTTCATCCAGCGGTGGGCCCTGATGCGGAACACCGCCCCGGAGAACGTCCAGGAGCACAGCCACCAGGTGGCCGTGCTGGCCCATGCCCTGGCGGTGATCCGCAACGAACAGTTCGGCGGCCGCCTGGACCCCGGCGCCGTGGCGGTGGCGGCACTGTACCACGACGCCAGCGAGATCCTCACCGGCGACATGCCCACCCCCATCAAGTATGACAACCCCGCCATCCGCAGCGCCTACCAGGACGTGGAGGCGGTGGCGGAGCGGAAGCTGCTCCAGATGCTGCCGCCGGAGCTCCAGGGGGTGTACGAGCCCATCCTGACGGAGGCGGACCCGGAGATCCGGCAGGTGGTGAAGGCGGCGGACAAGCTCTCCGCCTACATCAAGTGCGTGGAGGAGCTGAAGGCCGGCAACAACGAGTTCCGGGAGGCCGCCGGCCAGACCCTGCGGGCGCTGGAGAGCTACGGCCTGCCGGAGGTGGCCTATTTTCTGGAGACGTTTATGGACAGCTTCTCCCTGACTCTGGATGAATTGAAGTGAACTGGCAAAAGGAAGCCGGCGGGCACTGCCCTCCGGCTTCCTTTTGCGTCTGTATGGGATTTTAGTAGGGACAGCGCCTCACGCCAGGGGAACCGTCATGCCGCCCACCTGGATGGCTGCTACTTGGCTCACGTCCAGCAGGTCCCGGAAGGAGCCGCTAAAGGACAGGGAGAAGGGGAATTCCTCGCCCTGCTTGCGGCTGGTGTGGCCACTGTATCCTCCACTACGGTTCAGGCCCCGCACCGGCAGGGTGCTGCCGTCTGTCAGGACCAGGGAGGTGTCGGAGATCAATTCCTCCATGTCCAGATAGGTGGTGTTGCCGGTGAGGTGCAGGCTGATGGTGAAGGGGGACAAAACCACCTGAATGGAGGTGCCATCCTGCTGGTAGGAGGCCGTCAGCGTCTGGGAGCCCCCCGTCGGCCGGAAGGTCACCAGGGCCGGGTGGTCTGTGACGGCGGTGTCTACGCCGTCCACCCGCAGGACGGGTGGCGTCAGCAGCACCGTCACCGGCAGGGCGGTGAAGTCGACGCTGCCGGATTCCACGGCGATGCGGAAGAGATAGGTGAGGGTGTTGGCCTCCATGTCATAGCCCTGGCTCTCCGAGCCGCCGGTCGTCCCGCTGGTGTGTTTTGCCAGGGCAGATCCCATCAGGGCTTTTTCCCTGCCCACATAACTGATATAGGCGTTGGGATCAGTCCAGTCGATGTCCGCCCACATGCCCTGATCGGCGGCCTTCAGGTCCTCCCAGGAGACGTCGCCGGTGAGGTAGTAGGAGATGTCCGGCAGGCCGATCCCATTCACCTGGCGGTCCTCGCTCTCATAGGCCATTGCCACGGCCTCCCGGTCCACCGTGTCCGGCAGCTGGTAGTCCAGGATCAGATAGAGATTTTTCTCATCCACCAGGGCCTGCCGGAGGGTCAGCGTCACATCGTCGCAGACAGAGGAGATGTTTACCTCCTGGAAGGCCTTCGCCGCCATGGGGGTCTCCGCCGCGCCGGGGCCGAAGTAGTCAGTGAAGATGTCATCCCAGTTCACCAGCACCGCCGCCCCTACGGACAGTGTCAGCGCCACGGCTAGCACCGCCGCCAGCGCCGCCTTCCGGAAAAAGCCCCTGGGCCGAAAGACGGCGGGGTGGAGGTGCGGTTCGGGCTCTGCTGATAAGACGGCCTCCCGCAGCCGGGCCTCCAGCTCCGGCGGGGGCGCGCAGTGTTCCATTGCGTCGTGATAGCGATTCATAAGCTCTCCTCCCATGCTGTCCGCAGGGCGTCCCGGCCCCGCTTCAGCCGCATTTTCACCGTGGGCACCGTCACCCCCAGGAGCCGCGCGATCTCCCGGAGGGAGTACCCCTCGTAGTAGTGGAGGTGGATGGCCGTCCGCTGGGGCTCCGGCAGGGCGGCCACGTGGTCCAGCAGGCCCAGCTCCTCCGGCGTGAC
>JABLTR010014141.1_pt1 | contig 15275 bp, 10 predicted proteins | sample 7160071 | NCBI WGS metagenome assembly JABLTR01 (sample SAMN14651230, study PRJNA627086) | human gut metagenome | isolation source: feces | host: Homo sapiens
AACTGACTGTGGGGATACAACCTACATCATTGGTACTGGACAAAAATAATAAGATGTGGACAATAACCGATGGGGGCTATGAAGGCAGCCCGTATGGCTATGAAGCTCCGTCGCTTTATCGGATCGATGCCGAGACGTTCCAGGTTGAGAAACAGTTTAAATTTAAACTTGGCGACTGGCCTTCCGAAGTGCAACTGAACCGGGAAGGTGATATGCTTTATTGGATCAATAAAGATATATGGCAGATGTCTGTCGATGCTGACCGTGTCCCCGTGCGTCCATTTCTTAAGTATAGTAATACGATATATTATGGGTTGACGGTCGATCCGAAAAATGGTGACGTATATGTGGCAGATGCCATTGATTATCAGCAAGACGGCATTGTATATCGTTATACGAAGGAAGGAAAATTAATAGACCAATTCTATGTAGGGATTATTCCCGGAGCATTTTGTTGGAAATAACCAAAAGGGAAATATATGGGAAAAAAGACGAAATGGATCATTTTTACTATAGCTGTCATGTGGGGCATGCCTACTGTTCTCCGGTCACAGCAAACGGAAAATAAGCAAAATTGGGCGGAAAGAGGAATACGGCTTCGTGAAGTTGAAATCAAGGCCAAGCGCCCAATGAAAGATATCGGCGTGCAGAAAACAGTGTTTGACTCACTTGTCCTGAAAGAAAATATAGCTTTGTCGATGGCTGATGTGCTCACATTCAACTCTTCTATCTTTGTGAAGAATTACGGACGCGCTACGCTCTCGACTGTTTCTTTTCGTGGAACATCGGCTTCACATACGCAGGTGACATGGAATGGAATGAGAATAAATAGCCCGATGCTGGGTATGACCGACTTTTCTACAATTCCATCTTACTTCATAGACGATGCTTCTCTGTTGCATGGCACTTCATCTGTCAATATGGTGGGCGGTGGTTTAGGTGGTTTGGTACAACTTTCTACTATACCTGCCGATCAACAAGGATTTGGTATGCAATATGTTCAGGGAGTTGGTTCCTATCGGACGTTTGACGAGTTTCTACGTCTGACGTATGGAGACAAGCATTGGCAGGTATCGACCCGTGCGGTCTATCAGTCTTCACCTAATGATTTTAAGTTCCGCAACCGCGATAAGAAAGAGAATATCTATGATGATAATTATACGATTATTTCACAATATTATCCGGTCGAACGTAATAATAATGCGTCATTTAAGGACTTACATCTTTTGCAAGAGGCGTACTACAACACAGGTAAGGGTGACCGTTTCGGACTGAATGCATGGTATATTAACTCTAACCGGGAATTGGGACGGTTGACGAGCGACCAGAGTGACGGAACTCGTTTTGAGAATCGTCAGCGGGAGCATACATTGCGCAGTGTTCTGTCGTGGGATCATACACGCGAAAACTGGAAGTTGGGGACGAAAGCCGGTTATATCTATACATGGATGGCGTATGATTATAAAAATGATAAAGGGAATGGAGATATGGCTTCCATGACCCGTTCGAGAAGTAAAATCAATACTCTTTACGGGCAAGTGGATGGCGAGTATTTTTTAACGGAAAAGTTACTTTTTACCGCCGGGCTGTCGGCACATCAGCATTTTGTGAAAAGTTCGGATAAAAATATCATTACCCTGGTTGGCAATCGGGCGGTGGTCGGTTATGATAAGGCACGTGTAGAACTTTCCGGTACTGTATCGGCAAAATGGCGTCCGATAGAACGCTTGGGGATGTCAGTGGTATTGAGGGAAGAAATGTACGGTGATAATTGGTCGCCGATTATTCCTGCTTTTTTCGTCGATTATGTTCTGTCGAAAAAAGGGAATATAACAGCTAAAGCCTCCATAACACGCAATTATCGTTTTCCTACGTTAAACGACCTTTATTTCCTGCCGGGAGGGAATACGGATTTAAAGCGTGAGAGCGGGTTTACTTATGAAGCCGGATTGTCATTTGCTGTGGGTAAGGATAATGTTTACACCTTGTCCGGTTCAGCTTCGTGGTTTGATCAACATGTCAATGACTGGATTATTTGGTTACCCAATTTTAAAGGGTATTATTCTCCTCTTAATATCAAAGAAGTGCACGCTTATGGTATAGAAACGGAGGCGGATCTCGCATTACGGTTGGCTAAGAACTGGAAATTGGGAGTACATTCTACTTTTGCCTGGACCCCTTCGATTAATGAAGGTGAACCGATGAGTTCGGCTGATCAGTCATTGGGAAAGCAGCTGCCGTATGTACCGGAATATTCGGCTACGTTGTCAGGCAGACTGTCTTATCGTAGTTGGAGCTTGTTGTATAAGTGGTGCTATTATAGTGAACGCTATACCATGACAAGTAATAAAAAAACATTGACGGGGCATCTCCCTCATTACCTGATGAGCAATGTGACTCTTGAGAAAGGATTTTCACTCCGTTGGGCGGATTTGTCATTGAAAGGAACAGTCAATAACTTGTTTAACGAAGAATATCTCTCGGTATTGTCTCGTCCGATGCCGGGAATTAACTTTGAATTCTTTATTGGCATCACGCCTAAATGGGGAAAGAAGTAAGTGTATTTGATAATGCTGTTTTCTTATTAGATACAAAATATTAAAAGATTATACTGGAATTAAAATCTCTATTGTTTTGTGGTATCTTTGTAATATCCTCAAAACGATAGAGATTTATTTTTAGATATGTAGAGATGGAAAAGAAGAAACTCAACTCTTTTATGCTTGCCGGAACAGGGAGCGATGTAGGTAAAAGTGTATTGGCTGCGGCTTTTTGCCGCATTCTGAAACAAGACGGTTATACTCCTGCACCGTTCAAGGCGCAGAATATGGCATTGAATTCCTACGTTACTCCGGAAGGACTGGAAATAGGGCGGGCGCAAGCCGTACAGGCGGAAGCAGCCGGACTGTCGTGTCATGTAGATATGAATCCGCTGTTATTGAAACCCAGTACGGAACAGACAGCCCAGGTTGTGCTGTGCGGTAAACCGGTTGGTGACCGGAGCGCATATGAGTTTTTCCAGAAGGAGGGACGCAAGGAACTGCGTAAAGTGGTGAATGACGCGTATGACCGATTGGCGAACCAATACAATCCCATTGTCATGGAGGGTGCCGGAAGTATTTCAGAAATCAATCTTCGGGATTGTGATCTGGTCAATATGCCAATGGCGATGCATGCAGGGGCAGACGTCTTTTTGGTAGCCGACATTGATCGTGGAGGTGTTTTTGCCAGTGTTTATGGTTCTATCCTGTTGCAGACTCCCGAAGAACGTTCACTGATTAAAGGGATTATCATTAATAAATTCAGAGGAGATATCCGCTTATTTGAAGAAGGTATCCGGATGATAGAAGACCTTTGTAAGGTTCCTGTGTTAGGAGTAGTCCCTTACTACAGAGGAATCTATATCGAAGAAGAAGATTCCGTCATGCTTGAGAGTAAGAATAGGGAAGCGGCAGCCGGTAAAATTAATGTTGCCGTCATCTTGTTAAGACATCTGTCCAACTTTACAGATTTCAATGTGCTGGAACGGGACGAACGGGTACATTTGTATTATACTAATAATGTAGATGACATCACGAAAGCGGATATCATCTTATTGCCCGGAAGTAAAAATACATTGGATGACCTTTATGAATTACGTCGGAATGGCGTGGCACAGGCTATCTTGAAAGCGTCGCAGGAAGGAGCGACGGTTATGGGGATTTGCGGAGGCTATCAGATGATGGGATTGGAAGTGCGTGATCCGGAAGGAGTGGAAGGAAATGTCAGAATGCTGCCGGGACTGGGGCTGCTTCCTGTGATTACCACTATGCAGGGAGATAAAGTAACCCGGCAGGTGGAATTTACTTTTGACGGGACAGAAGCTCTTTGCAAAGGCTATGAAATACATATGGGGAGGACTGTGCCTGCTGAAGGTTCTCCACCATCACCATTCAATCAATTGGCAGATGGACGCGAGGAGGGTTATCAGGATAAACAGAAGAAATGTTTGGGGACTTACATTCATGGAATATTGGATAATCAGCCATTTATTGATTTTCTGCTTGCTCCCTATATCGGTAAACTTGGGCAACAGACATTTGACTATACGGCGTTTAAGGAAGAGCAGTATGATAAATTGGCAGAACATGTGAGAAAGCATATTAATATGCCGTTGCTTTATGATATATTAGAAAAAAGTCGTATGTTTGCTACAGAACCATAAAACAAAATGTACTATGAGCGGTAATTATGTTATCAATATCGGTCGCCAGTTAGGTAGTGGCGGAAAAGAAATAGGAGAAAAGTTGGCAGCCCGTTTGGGTATCGACTTTTATGATAAAGAACTGATCAATCTGGCTTCTGAAGAGAGCGGATTATGCAAAGAGTTCTTTGAAAAGGCAGATGAGAAAGCTTCGCAAGGTATTATTGGCGGGCTGTTCGGTATGCGTTTTCCTTTTATCAGTGAAGGGGCGATGCCTTGTACCAACTGTCTGAGCAACGATGCCTTATTCAAGGTACAGAGCGATGTAATCCGTCGTCTGGCAGCGGAGAAATCCTGTGTGTTTGTCGGACGATGTGCCGACTATATTTTGCGGGAGCATCCCCGTTGTGCAAATGTCTTTATTTCAGCTTCGAAAGATGACCGTATCGCACGGTTGTGTCAGATGCATCATATTGACGAAGAAGCAGCGGAAGAAATGATAGAGAAAGCGGATAAAAGACGTTCTGAATATTATAATTATTATAGTTATAAGACATGGGGAGCAGCTGCCACTTATCATTTGTGCATTGATTCTTCTTCATTGGGAATTGAAGAAACTGTGCGGTTTATAGAAGAGTTTGTGGCGAAAAAACTGCAACTTAGATTTTGATTGGAAAGAAATACAAAAGTAAAAAAGAAGAGATAAAAAGAAAGCCGGCTGAATTCATCGAAGAATTTGGCCGGCTTTATTATTGATAAGAGCTGAGCTCGATTTACATCATTGCCAGTAAGATCATTTGTCCCGTCAGAATACGGAGGAACATGGACAACGGATAAACGGTAGAATATCCTACTGCAGGAGCGTCGCCGGATGTTGTCTGGTTGGCATAAGCTAATGCAGGAGGGTCAGTGTTACTACCGGCTATCAATCCCATCAGGGTGAAGTAGTTCACCTTATAATATAATCTGGCGATAGAACCGATAATAAGCAATGGGATCACCGTAATCAGGAATCCACAGCCTACATATAATAATCCGTCTCCTTCGACCACCGTTTGCACGAAATTGGCACCGGCATCTATACCGACGCTGGCAAGGAAGAGTACAATACCGATTTCACGAAGCATCAGGTTGGCACTCATTGTGGTATAAGTCACCAGATGCAGCTTATGACCGAAACGTCCGATCAGAATGGCTACTACCAACGGACCGCCTGCCAAACCTAGCTTTAGAGGCGTCGGCATACCGGGGAATGCGATCGGGAGACTACCCAAAAGGATACCTAAGAAGATACCGACAAAGATAGTAACGATATTCGGTGTATCCAGACGTTTCAACTGATTACCTAGTACACCTGCTACACGGTCTACAGCATCTTGTTGGCCTACTACCATGACGCGGTCACCCACCTGCAATATCAGATTAGGATCAGCGAACAGGTCCATACCCGAACGGTTGACACGGGTAACGTTTACGCCATACATGCTGCGGAAGTGCATAGATCCCAAAGTCTTGCCGTTAATTTCCGGTTTGGTAACCAGGATACGGCGTGAAACCATCGGAAGGTCTTGTTTTTCCCAGTCCAGTTCCACTTCTTTACCGATGAATACGGTAATTGCGGGAGCATCTTCTTCCGAGCAGACGATAAACAACTGGTCGCCCACATTGAATATGGTTTCATGATTCGGAATACTTACATGTCCCTCGTGACGAATACGCGAACAAACAAAATTACGTCCCAGAAATTCTTTGATTTCAATTAGTGTCTTTCCGCTGATAGATTCATTGCGTACTTCGAGGCTCATCATGTGAGGTTTGTGATGTGCATCTCCGCTTTGAGCTTTCAGACTCTCTTCCTCTTTCGTCATGTTGACACGGAAAATGTAGCGGATGGCGATGATAGAACCAATGATACCTACCACACCAAGCGGGTAAGCGCAAGCATAACCCAGTGCAATCTGTGGTCCGTTATAGCTCAGCTGATTCAGTGCTTCGTTGGCAGCACCAAGTCCCGGAGTGTTCGTCACAGCTCCGTAGAGGATACCTACCATCATCGGCAATTCTACACGACCGTCCCAAAGGTAATAGAGTCCCAGTGCAACGGCAATATTTAACACTACGATGCCTACAGCCAACAGGTTCAGCGTCATTCCCCCTTTCTTGAAAGAAGAGAAGAACGATGGCCCCACCTGAAGACCGATACAGAATACGAACAAGATCAACCCGAACTCGCGGATGAAATGTAGGATGTGTGTATCGGCTGTGAAGCCGAAATGTCCCATTAGGATGCCGGCAAACAAAACAAATGTAACCCCCAGAGATACTCCGAATATCTTTATTTTACCGAGATATACACCGGCTGCCACTACGAAGGCGTAGAGGAACACGATATGTGCCACGGAACTGGGGTCCCACAATAAACTTTGTAACCAATCCATAAATATTAGTAGTTTTTATAATGTTCTTCTAAAAACGGGTGCAAAATTACTCATAACATTGGAGCTAATCAAATATTTCCCGTCTTTTATTTTCCCGGGCAAATGTCCGACATTGTGCAAGTGTACAGTGCGAATTTTCTCTAAAAAAGAGCTTTGTTTTAACTAATTAGTTATATTTGCAGGTCTAACGACGGACATTTGGAAAGAGATACATAAAAATAAAGACAATATTAATTCTTGTTTTAATTTTAGATAAACTATGGCAGACAAAAAAGAAAAACTCTTCTCAGACTTTTCTCCTGTCTCCACCGAGCAATGGATGGAGAAGGTTACAGCCGACTTGAAAGGTGCTGATTTTGAGAAGAAACTCGTTTGGAAAACAAACGAAGGATTCAAAGTGAAACCTTTCTACCGGATGGAAGATCTGGAAGGTTTAAAGACAACAGACGCGCTTCCCGGAGAATTTCCCTATCTGAGAGGTACCAAGAAAAACAATAATGAGTGGCTGGTTCGTCAGGAAATCAAGGTAGAATGTCCGAAGGAAGCCAATGCGAAAGCGTTGGATATCCTCAACAAAGGAATTGATTCGCTTTCTTTCCATGTAAAAGCAAAAGAACTCAATGCAGAATACATTGAAACACTGTTGAATGATATTCAAGCTGAGTGTGTAGAACTTAACTTCTCTACCTGTCAGGGACACGTTGTTGAGTTGGCTAATCTGCTGGTAGCTTATTTCCAGAAGAAGGATTATGATGTGAAAAAGCTGAAAGGCTCTATCAATTATGACTTCTTTAACAAGATGTTGACCCGTGGTAAAGAAAAGGGGGATATGATTCAAACAGCCAAAGCCCTGATCGAAGCTATCCAACCACTTCCTTTCTATCGGGTACTGAATGTAAATGCAATCTCACTGAACAACGCAGGAGCTTACATTTCTCAGGAACTGGGTTATGCGCTGGCTTGGGGTAATGAATACATGAATCAATTGACGGATGCCGGGATTCCTTCTGCCGTAGTAGCAAAGAAAATCAAATTCAATTTCGGTATCAGTTCCAATTACTTCCTCGAAATTGCGAAATTCCGTGCGGCTCGTATGTTGTGGGCTAATATCGTAGCTTCTTACAACCCGGAATGTCTGCGCGATTGTGATAATAAAGGTGCTAACGGAGAATGCCGTTGTGCTGCGAAGATGGCTGTTCATGCCGAAACCTCTACTTTCAACCTTACCTTGTTTGATGCTCATGTGAACTTGCTTCGTACACAGACAGAAGCGATGAGTGCTGCATTAGGTGGTGTAGACTCTATGACAGTTGTTCCGTTTGATAAAGCATATTCAACTCCGGATGAGTTTTCAGAACGTCTTGCACGCAATCAACAACTGTTGTTGAAAGAAGAATCTCATTTCGATAAGGTGATTGATCCGGCTGCCGGTTCTTATTATATCGAAAATCTGACAGTGTCTATTGCTAAGCAAGCATGGGAGCTCTTCCTTGCTGTAGAAGAAGCCGGTGGTTTCTATGCGGCGTTGAAAGCCGGTACGGTTCAGGCTGCTGTGAATGAAAGCAATAAAGCCCGTCATAAAGCAGTTGCCCAGCGCCGTGAAGTGTTGCTGGGTACCAACCAGTTCCCTAACTTCAATGAAAAGGCAGGTGACAAGAAACCGGTAGAAGCAAAATGTTGCTGTGGAGGTAAAGACCATACTTGCGAGAAAGATGTGGATACATTGGTGTTCGACCGTGCTGCCAGCGAATTTGAAGCGTTGCGTCTTGAAACGGAAGCATCCGGTAAGCGTCCGAAAGCGTTTATGCTGACTATCGGTAATTTGGCAATGCGTCAGGCACGTGCACAATACTCTTGCAACTTCCTGGCTTGTGCCGGTTATGAAGTTGTCGATAATCTCGGATTCGAAACAGTTGAAGCCGGGGTAGAAGCTGCTATGGCTGCTAAAGCCGACATTGTTGTCATCTGTTCAAGTGATGATGAATATGCTGAATATGCAATACCTGCATTCAAAGCATTGAATGGTCGTGCTATGTTTATTGTAGCAGGTGCTCCTGCCTGTATGGACGAACTTAAGGCAGCAGGTATCGAGAACTTCATCCATGTTCGTGTCAACGTACTGGATACCTTGAAAGAGTTTAACGCCAAACTATTGAAGTAAGATGAGAAAAGATTTTAAAAACTTAGATATATATGCTGCATTTCAGCCTGCTAACGGTGCTGAATGGCAAAAGGCTAACGGAATTTCCGCAGAATGGAATACACCGGAACACATTGAAGTGAAGCCTGTTTATACAAAAGAAGACCTCGAAGGTATGGAACATCTCGGCTATGCTGCCGGACTTCCTCCTTATCTGCGTGGTCCGTATTCGGTAATGTACACTCTTCGCCCCTGGACCATCCGCCAATATGCCGGATTCTCTACAGCTGAAGAATCCAATGCTTTCTATCGCCGTAACCTGGCTTCCGGGCAGAAAGGTTTGTCAGTAGCATTCGACTTGGCTACTCACCGCGGCTATGACCCCGATCACGAACGTGTAGTGGGTGACGTTGGTAAAGCCGGTGTTTCTATCTGTTCGCTCGAAAACATGAAAGTCTTGTTCGATGGTATTCCTTTGAACAAGATGTCAGTGTCTATGACTATGAATGGTGCGGTACTTCCGATTATGGCATTCTATATCAATGCCGGTCTGGAACAAGGTGCCAAGTTGGAAGAAATGGCAGGTACTATCCAGAACGACATTTTGAAAGAGTTCATGGTGCGTAATACTTATATCTATCCGCCTGCATTCTCTATGAAGATCATTTCCGATATTTTCGAATATACTTCACAGAAGATGCCTAAGTTCAATTACTGGATATATGATCCGGCAACGGACTTGTGGGATGGAGAAGACCTGACGGATTTTGAAGGCAGTTCGCGTGTGAAAGCGGTTTGTTTTTCGACAGGTAAACGGGGAATTGTCGCTACCGGTGGCACCGGAACTTCCTCCTCTTCATTCTATGATGATACTTGGGAATTGAAGCCTTATGAATATGAAGAGAAATAAAAAGTGGATAGGTATTGGTCTTATTGTTCTGCTGTTGGGCGGAGGAATTACTTGCTATAAGAAGGTGAACCTCTCTGACCCATATCATTTGGAAGTGATACAAGGTGAAGATAGTATCGGATATGGCTATCAGATTTATAAAGGAGAACGTGTGATTATTGCCCAGCCTTTTATTCCGGCTGTCACCGGGAGAAAGACTTTCCGGACAGAACAGGATGCCCGGCATGTAGGAGACTTAGTACTGGAACGGATCAGAACGGGACAGGATTTTACCGTGTCGAAAGAAGATTTGAAAGGTTTGGGCATTACACATTAGTGCCGCCTTATTGGCACAAGATTATATCTAAAGTGCGGATAATTAGAATTCTATGAAATGAAATTCACGTGATTCTTATTATCCGCACTGATATAATACCTTGGATTTATTCCCCCTTCCTTTGATTTATTATTCTGTCTTGGGTGTCACTACATAGTCCTCTTTTATAAACTCATCATATACCCGTTTCGGATGGTCGAATGCTGCGGTTCCGTTCCTCTGTTCATTGAAGTTCTCCCGGCGGAATTGTTTCAGCTTCAGATTATCTTCGGCATATTCTCTCAATTTTTTATGTTCACGACCATAGAGTGAACTCTCCGTAACATCAGAATCAAGCAGGCTTTCTTTAGGAGTAATGGTTGGTAAGAGCACTTGTTCCAGTAATCCACGATAGGCACCATTATATTCACACCAGACGAGATCGTTGGCTGTAAATATACGGTAGAAGTACTTTGACCAGGCGGTTTTGATTTCTATTGACTGAGCATAAATCTCAATGGTTGCTTCTGAACCATACGCTTGATCACGAATTACCACGGTCGTCCGACCGCTGATTTCTTCCTTCACGGAAGTTTGCCATTTGTCGGAATGTAGAATTTCCTGAATAATTTCCGGCAACTTTTCTTTAATTTCAAACTGTATTCTCATAGTGCTTGCCTGCGGGCAGGACTTTTTTTGAATTTTCCTACTTAAACAATTAAGCTAGCCTAAAGTTACATAGATTGAAGCAAAAAAACAAGATATTGTTTGAATATTTATTATTTTTGCCAAACTATCTGCCTTTTTCGTTTGTTTTTATTATAATTATGCAACAAATAGCAAAAAACAAGTTTATGCAGAATAAAGCCCGGAAGAATTACATCATCTATGTACTTATGCTCCTTCTGTTTGGAGGGCTGATTTATGTTGCTATTGAAGAAGGCGACAGGTTTTCACATCACGCGGCAAATACGTTAAACATGGTACAGGAGGGTCCTTTTGCCATGTTTCTTCAATTTATGCAAGATAATCTGCATCATCCGCTGACGACATTGCTTATCCAGATTATTGCCGTATTATTAATGGTACGTCTTTTCGGCTATTTGTTTAGTCTCATCGGACAGCCGGGGGTGATTGGGGAAATCGTAGCCGGCATTGTCTTGGGGCCTTCTGTCCTGGGATTTTTTTTCCCGGAAGCTTTTCACTTTCTGTTCCCTGTCCACTCGCTGACCAATCTTGAACTGCTGAGCCAGGTCGGATTGATCCTTTTTATGTTCGTTATCGGCATGGAACTGGATTTCAGTGTGCTGAAAAATAAGATTAATGAAACGCTGGTGATCAGTCATGCCGGGATTTTGGTACCTTTCTTTCTCGGTATCCTGTCCTCTTACTGGATTTATGAAACGTATGCCGCCGATCATACGCCCTTTTTACCTTTTGCCTTGTTTATAGGTATCTCCATGAGTATTACCGCTTTCCCTGTGCTGGCGCGTATCATTCAGGAACGAAATATGACCAAAACTCCCTTGGGGACTCTTGCGATTGCTTCTGCTGCCAATGATGATGTAACTGCCTGGTGTTTGCTGGCTGTGGTTATTGCTATCTCAAAGGCGGGTAGCTTTGCCAGTGCACTTTATTCCGTAGGGTTGGCCGTAGTCTATATTGCAGTAATGTTTCTGGTGGTCCGTCCGTTTCTGAAAAAGGTGGGGGAGGTATATGCCAATAAGGAGGCAATCAATAAAACGTTTGTGGCATTTATCCTGTTGATTCTTATCATTTCTTCCTGCCTGACCGAGATTATCGGTATTCATGCTTTGTTTGGAGCTTTTATGGCGGGGGTGGTGATGCCCTCGAATCTGGGTTTCCGCAAGGTGATGATGGAAAAGGTGGAAGATATTTCTTTGGTCTTTTTCCTGCCGTTGTTCTTTGCGTTTACGGGGGTGCGTACGGAGATAGGTCTGATCAACAGTCCGGAACTGTGGATGGTGTGTTTGCTGTTGGTGACAGTGGCTATCGTCGGCAAACTTGGAGGTTGTGCCATAGCTGCCCGTCTGGTGGGTGAGTCGTGGAAAGACAGTCTGACGGTCGGCACCTTGATGAATACACGCGGATTGATGGAATTGGTTGCATTGAATATCGGTTATGAAATGGGAGTACTACCTCCGTCTATTTTCGTAATTTTGGTCATTATGGCGCTAGTTACAACCTTTATGACTACTCCGCTGCTACATTTGGTCGGACGTTTCTTTGTACATCGGGAAGAAAAGTTATCTTTGAAGCGCAAACTTATATTTTGCTTTGGTCGTCCGGAATCCGGACGTAGTCTGCTTTCCATTTATGATTTATTGTTTGGGAAGCAGTTGAAGAAAGAACATGTGATTGCAGCGCATTATACGGTGGGTACGGATTTGAATCCGTTAGATGCCGAACATTATGAAAGCGAAAGTTTTGCTTTGCTCAATCAAAGAGCTGCCGAACTGAATATTCAGGTGGACAATCATTATCGGGTGACGGATAAACTGGTGCAGGAAATGATTCACTTTATCCGCAAAGAACATCCTGATATGTTGCTTTTGGGAGCCGGAAGCCATTACCGTCCCGAAATGCCGGGAACTCCGGGAGCTATTTTGTGGCTGACGCTTTTCCGTGATAAGATTGATGACATAATGGAACAGGTGAAGTGTCCTGTTGCCGTATTTGTGAATCGCGGTTATCGGGAGGGAGCGCTGGTTAGCTTTGTTTTGGGAGGAATGATCGATATATTCTTGCTTTCGTATATTAGTATAATGTTGCAAAACGGTCATTCGGTGCGTCTTTTTCTTTTTGATACGGACGATGAGGAGTTCTGTCGGTGCATGAATGACTTGCAGGCTCGTTATTCCGGTCAGATAACGATAGTACGGTTTGCAGGAGTAGAAGAGTTAGTAACCAGGGAGAAAGATGGATTGTTGGTAATGAGCCATCTTTCGTATACAAAATTATCCGAGGATGAGCTTGTGATGCGGGAATTGTCATCTTTGCTGGTCATCCGCAGGAATAAGAATAAGGGAGAAAAAAATGAAAGACTTGAAATTGGATGAGCATACAGGGTTAGTACTTGAAGGGGGAGGAATGCGGGGAGTATTCACCTGCGGTGTACTCGACTATTTAATGGATCATAATATTCGTTTTCCTTATGCGATCGGGGTGTCGGCAGGAGCTTGCAATGGTTTGTCGTATGCATCCCGCCAGCGTGGGCGTGCAAAGTTCAGCAATATCGACTTGTTGGAGAAGTACAATTATATCGGTTTGAAACATTTGTTCAGGAAACGTAACATCCTTGACTTCGATTTGCTTTTCAATGAATTTCCCGAACATATTCTTCCCTATGATTATGATACATACTTTGCTTCTCCCGAACGTTTCGTGATGGTAACAACGAATTGTGTGACGGGCGAAGCCAACTATTTCGAAGAGAAACGGGATAAAAGCCGCGTGATTGATATTGTACGGGCGTCCAGTAGCCTGCCTTTTGTTTGTCCTATTACTTATGTGGATGATGTTCCGATGCTCGATGGGGGGATTGTAGACTCTATTCCTTTGCAGCGGGCTATTGCTGACGGTTGCACCCGTAATGTGGTTGTACTTACCCGTAATCGCGGTTATCGGAAAGATACCAAAGATATCCGTATTCCATCCTTTGTTTACCGGAAATATCCGAAGTTGCGCGAAGCGTTGAGCCGTCGGTGTGCTGTTTACAATGAGCAGCTGGAAATGGTGGAACAAATGGAGGATGAAGGAAAGATTATCGTCATTCGTCCGCTGAAGCCGGTTATGGTGGACCGGATTGAACGGGATGTGCAGAAACTGACGGAATTTTATGAAGAAGGATACGACTGCGCAAGAAACCTGTTCGAAGTTTAAGTAAATAATAAATGACCTGATTTGTTTGTAGTCCGCATGAGAAATGCGGACTACAAACTGTGATATTTATATATTTCTGTATAATATTTCTACAAATACTCTTCTTTTGCCTCAATTAATTCGATTTTAAGTCATTATTAATTGGTTTTTGTGGTATTTATTAAGGGATGCCCCTTTACTTTGCTGAAAAATAATTTTTGGCAGACTTAATAACATAACATGAAAAATAAAAAAATAACATGGTAAAAAGGTTTGATTGGTTGTTGGGGTATTTATTGTTTTCAATAGGGGTGATGGCACAATCCGGTGGGAAACAGTATAATTCTTACAAAGGATTGGTCATGGCAGGTTATCAGGGGTGGTTCAACACCCCTGGTGACGGCTCGGGCCGTGGTTGGCATCATTATAATGGACGCAACGGGTTCCGTCCGGGCTCATGTTCGGTGGATCTTTGGCCGGAAGTGTCGGAGTATAAGAAACTCTATAAGACCGAATTTTCCTTTGCTGACGGCAAACCGGCTTATGTGTTTTCTTCTCATGATGAATCTACCGTAGATGTCCATTTCAGATGGATGAAGGAGTATGGACTGGATGGTGTCTTCATGCAGCGTTTTATCACAGAAATACGAAATGAAAGCGGATTGAAACACTTTAATAAGGTGTTGAACTCAGCGATGAAGTCTGCTAATAAATACGAACGGGCTATCTGTGTGATGTACGACCTGAGCGGCATGCAGCCGGGAGAAGAGCGGTTATTGCTGAAAGACATCGCAGAAATATCAGAACGCTATTCATTAAAAGACCATGCAAAGAATCCGTCTTATTTGTATCACAACGGTAAACCGCTGGTTACGGTTTGGGGAGTCGGATTTAATGATAATCGCCGTTACGGACTGAAAGAAGTTGCTCATATTATTGATGGCTTGAAATCACAAGGATTCAGTGTGATGCTTGGAGTACCTACTCAGTGGCGTGTGCTGGAAGGAGATACGGAGCCGGACCCCCGACTGCATGAACTCATCCGCAAATGCGATATTATGATGCCTTGGTTTGTAGGGCGTTATAATGAAACGACTTATCCCAAGTACCAGAAATTGGTGGAAGAAGATATTCAGTGGGCAAAGAAGAATCAGGTGGATTACGCTCCGTTGGTTTTCCCCGGTTTTTCATGGGGAAATCTGAAAGGAAAAGATCATAACTCGTTTATTCCCCGCAATAAAGGTTCTTTCCTTTGGACGCAATTGACGGGAGCCATTCGTGCAGGTGCCGAAATGATTTATGTAGCTATGTTTGATGAAATAGATGAAGGGACTGCCATCTTTAAATGCGCCCAAAAGGTCCCTGTAGGGAAAAGTACATTTGTACCTATTGAAGAAGGAGTAGAAAGCGATCATTATTTGAAATTG
>JABLTR010061163.1_pt1 | contig 15230 bp, 18 predicted proteins | sample 7160071 | NCBI WGS metagenome assembly JABLTR01 (sample SAMN14651230, study PRJNA627086) | human gut metagenome | isolation source: feces | host: Homo sapiens
CAGGCTGAAAATTTAATCCTTGAGTATCTTTCAAAGGGCAAATATCCGCAGCAGGCATTGCTGAAAAAAGCACGGGCGGCAGGCATTTCCAAGCGTGTGCTGGATGAAGCAAAGAAATCACTGAATGTCCAATCGGTTAAGGAAGGCAGTCAGTGGTACTGGCAGCTTCCCGAAAAAATGGAGTGAGGTTTTTCAAGGTTGCAACATTGCAAAGGCAGGCACATCTGCAACCTTGCAATGTTCCTTTTTCGGGAAGTGATAAAGTTTGGACGGGGTTGCAAGGGTGTCCTTTTCAAAGGACAGCCCTTGCCCCTCGGAGAGCGCAAAACCTGCTTGCAGGTTGCATTTTTGACGGGCTTGCCTGTCAAAAGTGCTTTTGCGTTACTCTTGGCAAGAGTAACAGAACCGAGGAAGAACGATTTTTAAGAGATTGGAGGTGTAATTTATGCAAAGAACGATCAGCGCAATGGTCGGAAAAGGCTCAGTCAACCACAACAGCCGCAAATTCAAAGCGGAGAATGTAGACGGCAACCGCACTCATCTCAATATAGATTACTGCAACGAGCCGATAAGGAAAGTGTATCACGAATTATTCGATGATGCGCTGAAAAGATACAACGACAGGCAGACAAGAGCTGACCGAAAGATAGAAAACTACTATGAAAAAATCCGCAGTTCCAAACAGGAAAAACCGTTTCACGAACTGATTTTGCAGATAGGCGATAAGGAAAATATGAGCGCTGAAAGCGAAAACGGGACGCTTGCCCGACAGATTTTAGATGAATACTATCGTGGGTTTCAGGAGCGAAATCCGCAGTTAAAAGTATTTTCGGCTCATCTGCATATGGATGAGGCAACACCGCATCTGCACATTGATTTTGTTCCCTTTACCACCGGCAGCAAGCGTGGACTGGATACAAGAGTGTCGTTGAAACAGGCGCTTGCAGCACAGGGCTTCAAGGGCGGTACTCGTGGAGATACCGAGTGGAATCAATGGGTAAGCGCAGAAAAATCCGCCTTAGCGTTTGTTATGGAACGCCACGGAATTGAGTGGGAACACAAGGGGACTCATGAAAAACATCTCTCTGTTTTGGATTACAAAAAGCAGGAGCGAGAAAAGGAAATTAACGCTCTTGAAGATAAGCTTGTCGAGAAAAAAGATGAGTTTCGTGTTATGGCTGACCGTATTAAAAACTTTGATAATGGCGAAAGAGCGTTGCAAAATCTTGATGAGAGTATCATGAACGGGCCTGAATATCAGCTCCCTGAGCCTTCTGCGATGATGTCGGCAAGGAGCTACAAGACAAAGTTTGTTGAGCCGCTTGTAGCCCGATTTAAATCTTTAATCAGCACCTTATTTGCACGATATTTCAAGGCGTTGGACAGTTATCACAGGTTGAACATCACAAACGGAAATCTATATCGTGAAAACGAAAAGCTCTCAAAAATTAACGGTAAGCTTACCGAAGAAAACACAAGGCTGAGGGCTGAAAACAAAGATTATTCGCTGCTTCGCAGAGTATTCGGACACAAACAGATAGACAGCTTGCTTGAACAGGCGAGAAATCTCAAAGGTCAAAAGCGTGATTACACACGCTCAAGATAAATCATTTTTCAGGAGGAAAACAAAATGGCAAAGATGATTTTTGAAGAACTGGGCGGCACTTATATACGGCAGGGAGATTATTTTCTTCCTTGTCTGTCTTTACCCGCCGAAAAAGAAACCAAGCCTATCGGCGTATGGGGGCAGCGGCATTTGCGCTATCTCAAACAGCACCGCAAGGTGCTTTATACCAACCTGCTTACAAGCGGCAAGCTGAACAGCTATCTTGTGGATATTGACGAGCAGGCGGAAGATACGTTTCTTCGGCTGGTAAAACAGATAGCGGAGCGAGAGGGCTTAACCGAACAGCTAAAGGCAGAAAATTCAATGCTGTGGGTACAGACAATGAACAGTATTCGTAATAGAGCAATGGATATTGTAAACGAGGAAATTATCTATAATTAAAGCATTATAACGCATACAACTGTAAAATTGTGGCGGGTAGGGATAAACTCCTTACCCGTCTTTTTTTGCTCTCTTAAACGCTTAAACAGGGCGGTTTGACACCGAAAAGCGTTACATACTTCACTTGTTAGTCACAATCTCTTGACTTTTTGAACTGCGTTCAGCATAATGTATTTGAACAATGTTCAAAAGGAGGTATAGTGTGGATAATAAAGAAGCCATTATACAGGCGACGATTAAACTAATTGAGGAAAAAGGGGAACATTTAGACGAAGTTACAGTCCGTGAGATATGCAAAAGAGCAGGCGTTGGATTAGGCCTTGTAAATTATCATTTTGGAAACAAGGATCAACTCATCGAGCAATGTATTGAGCGTATGATAAACGGAACAGTTGAGCATTTTCAGAATATACGAGAGAAAACAGACGGCTTTACTCCTTTTGAGAAGCTCACTTATCTCGGCAATATAACCCTTGATTTTCTGTTTGAACATTATGCCATTTCCAAAATTTCTGTTCTTACCGATATGCAGTCACCGAAAGAAAATGACAACACTTACAGAACTTATGCGGCATATCTTCCGCTTGTTGCAGCCTGCCGTCCTGACCTTGATGAAGCGGCGATAAGACGAAAAACGCTGTATTTGATTACCGTTATGCAGCAAATGTTCCTACGATACGAAATTATATCGCAAATATTGGGGATTGACCTTAGACAGAAAGAAAACCGCAGGAATTTTCACACACAAGTTTTACACGATATTTTGGAGGTATAAAGAGTGAATATAACAGTGATAAACGGAACGGAAAAACACGGCGTTACCTATCGTCTAAAAGAGATGTTTTTAGCAGACTTTAGTGATAATGCGAATATTACAGAATATTATCTTCCAAAGGATTGCCCCGCTTTCTGCGCTGGCTGCACAAACTGTATCTTAAAGGGCGAACAGAAATGCAAGGATGCTGAATATATCAGGAAAATTGAAAAATCACTTTTGGAAGCGGACTTGATTGTGATGACATCGCCTGCATATGTCTTTCATGCGACCGGTGCAATGAAAGCGTTACTTGACCATTTTGCCTATCGTTGGATACCGCACCGTCCTGCTCCTGAAATGTTTGGAAAACGAGCTGTCATCATAACACAATGCTTGGGCAGCGGAGCAAAATCTGCGGCAAAAGATATGAAGCACAGCTTATCGTGGTGGGGCATTTCCAAAATCGAGATATTTACCGGTGCATTGATGAGCGATATCGTCTGGGAAAAATTGCCGCAAAAGAAACAAGCCGAGCTTGCGGGAAAGCTTCAAAAGCTGTCTCGGAAGTTTGCTCATATAGATTATACAAAGCCCGCATATACAAATTTGATTACGAAATTTAAGTTTTTCTTCTGCCGTATGATGCAGAAATCCATACATAGATCAGATCCCGAATACCTTGACGGAAAGTATTGGGCGGAGCAAGGCTGGCTTGCCGACAGCAGACCGTGGAAATAGTTTGTATTGTATGGAAAAATACTTCTGCAACCGCAGGTTGACACATTTCAAACCGCCGTTTGGTGGTATGCAACCTTTGAAAAGAGTATCCTATACATAGAAATAGGGCGATTGCACTACAGTATCAAACGGAGGTAAATGATTATGATTTTAGCGGATAAGATTATTCGATTGAGAAAAAGAAATGGCTGGTCTCAGGAAGAACTGGCTGCAAAAATGAATGTGTCCCGTCAGGCGGTATCCAAATGGGAGGCTGCACAGACTACACCGGATTTAGAAAAAATTCTTCAGCTTGGAAATTTGTTCGGCGTGACGACCGATTATCTTCTCAAGGACGAAATGGAAGATGAGGAGTTCACAGATGAAACAGATATACCTGTGAAACGGATTACTTTGTCACAGGCAGATCATTTTTTGAAATGGAGAAAGTCTGCGTCCGTAAAAATTGCCGTAGCAACTTTTCTTTGCGTTATTGCGGTAATCCCTCTTTTGCTTTTGGGAGCTGTGTCCGAGGTTGCTCTCTCCATATCTGAAAATGTCGCCGGAGGGATCGGGCTTGTTTCTCTGTTCGTTTTTGTTGCTGTTGCAGTTGCGATCTTTCTGCACTGCGGCTTTAAAAATGCACCCTATGACTTCATTGATAAAGAACCTTTTGAAACAGAATATGGCGTAACGGGAATGGTTAAAGAAAGACAAAAAGAATATAGACCTGTCTATGTAAGGAGCAATATGATTGCAACCGGTATCTGTATTCTATCCCCCGTTCCTCTGCTGGTCGGTGCGTTTACCGAAAACGAATTTTTAATCGTTATCATGCTGGCAATTACTTTGCTGCTCGCCGGAATCGGAGCAGGAATATTTATCATAGCCGGCGTTCGATGGGCGAGTATGCAGAAGTTGCTGAAAGAGGGTGAATATACACCCCAAGAGATAAGGAAAAGCTACATTAAGGAAACGATTGCAACAGCGTACTGGCTGTCAGCAACAGCTATATACCTTGCCTGGAGCTTTTTAACAAACGCATGGGAGACTACCTGGATTGTGTGGCCGGTGGCAGGGGTCTTGTTTGCAGGTGTTATGGCGATCTGCCGTTTATTCACAGACAAGAAAGATTGATAAAATCCTATCGCATTTTAAGGGCAGAAGTGATATTAACACGCTTAAGACGAAGAATGACAACTGCAAATAACGCAATGTAACGCATACAACTGTAAAATTGTGGCGGGTAGGGATAAACTCCTTACCCGTCTTTTTTGCTCTCTTAAACGCTTAAACAGGGCGTTTTGACACCCAAAAGCGTTACATATTCCGTTTCACTGTTATAGCTGCTTGACAAAAAGCAGCTATTTCCATATAATAAGAAACAGATGTTGCGTAATAAATGTTGTCTTAAGGAGATGAACAAATGCCCCCGAAATTTAAGTTTACAAGAGATGAAATAACTAATGCCGCTTTGAATGTAACACGGAAGAATGGAATATCTGGATTGACCGCAAGAGCGTTGGCTGCGGAGCTTGGATGCTCTGTCAAACCGATTTTCGGACTGTTCAAAAATATGGAGGAAGTCGGGCAGGAGGTTTTTATAGCTTCTGACCTGCTGTATCAGAATTATTTGCGTGAAGATATGGCTAAGGGAAAATATTCCCCCTATAAGGCAAGCGGCATGGCATATATCCGCTTTGCCAAAGAAGAAAGGGAGCTTTTCAAGCTGCTTTTTATGCGTGACCGAAGCCGTGAAAAAATAGAAGAAAACAAAGAAGAAATCAGACCCCTTATGCAGTTAATACAGCAAAATTTAGGGATTAGTGAAGATGAAGCATATTTGTTTCATCTGGAAATGTGGCTCTATGTTCACGGTATTGCTACGATGATAGCCACTTCCTATCTTGATTGGGACGATGAATTTATCAGCAGAGTGCTTACCGATGCTTATATGGGACTTAAATACCGCTATACGGAGGGAAAAGACAATGCAGGCAATTAAAACTGTTCAGCTTACAAAAAAATATAAGGATGTAACCGCCGTAGACGGCCTTGATTTGACGGCCCGGCAAGGCGAATTATTTGCTCTGCTTGGCGTAAATGGGGCAGGAAAAACGACCACAATTAAAATGCTTACTTGCTTGACAAAGCCCGACAGCGGCAACGCCTTTGTGAACGGCAACAGTATTGTTACTGATGTGGCTGCGGTGAAAAGTATCATAGGCGTATCTCCGCAGGAGACAGCCGTTGCCCCAAATTTAAGTGTAAGGGAAAACCTTGAGCTGATGTGCGGTGTTCACGGTTTTACAAAAGAGAAGATGCATGCTAAAACCAAGGAGCTTTCCGAACAATTTGATTTAACCGCTATTTTGAGCAAAAGGGCAGGTAAATTATCGGGCGGTTGGCAACGCAGGTTAAGCATTGCAATGGCTCTTATCAGCGAGCCGCAGATACTTTTTCTTGACGAACCGACATTAGGGCTTGATGTTCTGGCACGAAGCGACTTATGGGATACCATTCGTACACTTAAAGGGAAAATAACCATTATCTTGACCACGCACTATATGGAGGAAGCGGAAGCTCTTGCAGACCGTATCGGTATTATGAAGGACGGCAAGCTGCTTGCGCTCGGAACAGCGGAGGCATTGAAAGCAAAGGCGGGAACGGAAAAATTCGAGGACGCTTTTGTTGCTATTGTAAAAGGGAGTAAAAAATTATGAGATTGCTTGCATTTTCGGGTAGAACGGCAAAAGAAATACTGCGTGACCCGCTTAACCTGTTTTTTGGCTTAGGCTTTCCTCTTGTCCTTATCGGTTTGCTTACTGCAATACAGGCAAATATTCCTGTGCCGATGTTTGAGCTTGACAATCTAACCCCCGGCATAACGGTATTTGGATTATCCTTTATGACTTTGTTTGCCGCTGTCCTTATTTCAAAGGATAGAGAAAGTGCATTGCTGCAAAGGCTTTATACTACTCCGCTTACCGCTTCGGATTTTATTTTCGGCTATACCCTGCCAATTTTACCGATTGCAGTAGCACAGGGGGTTATTTGCTACATAGCGGCGGCTCTGCTCGGCTTGAAGCTGACAATCACTGTTTTATATGCCTTGCTGTTTCTCATTCCCGTAGCATTGTTTTATATTGCTTTGGGGCTTATCTGCGGAAGCGTTTTTAATTCAAAGCAGGTCGGCGGTATCTGTGGAGCGTTACTTACCAATTTGTCCGCTTGGATGTCGGGGATTTGGTTTGATGTAGACCTTGTAGGCGGCGTATTTAAGAAAATCGCAAATGCTTTGCCTTTCATCCATGCTGTTGAATTGGAACGGGCTGTCTTTAGTGCGGATTATTCGGGTATCCTGCCGCACCTTTGGTGGGTGCTCGGTTATACCATTGTGGCTGTTGCAGGGGCTGTGCTTTTATTTTTGCGGCAGATGAAAAAACAATAATAGTAGCCGACAAAGGAGGGCGGTACAATGACAATAAAATTATTTTGCAATGCAATCATAAAATTTGTGCTTGGAATTATTCTTGTAGGGCTACTTCTGTTTCTGCCTGCGGGAACAGTGCAATATCCCAACGGTTGGTTGCTTATGGGAGTTTTGTTTGTTCCTATGTTTGTCGCCGGTATTGTGATGATGTTCAAAAACCCCCAATTATTAAGTAAGCGTCTTAACGCTAAGGAACAGCAAAGCGAGCAAAGTCTTGTAATAAAACTTAGCGGCTTGATGTTTGTTGTTGGCTTTGTATTGGCAGGGCTTGATTTTCGTTTTGGCTGGCTGTCGCTTCCTAAAACAGTGCCTTACATAGCGGCTGCTATATTTTTGATTGCGTATTTGCTTTATGCAGAAGTCTTACGGGAAAATACATATCTCTCCAGAACGATTGAGGTGCAGGAAAATCAAAAGGTAATTGATACAGGACTTTACGGTATTGTCAGACATCCAATGTATAGTGTAACAATTATTCTTTTCCTTACAATGCCATTGATGCTTGGATCAATACTCTCTTTCGTTGTGTTTCTCTTTTATCCTCTGATTATCGCAAAAAGAATAAAAAACGAAGAACAGGTACTTGAAACCGAACTTGACGGATATGCAGATTATAAAAAGAAAGTTAAATACAGGTTAATACCTTATATTTGGTAGTCTTAAATTATATTATTTAGAAAAAGGTAACAGGGATTAAATTGCTATCAGCTAAGATGCAGAGCTGGAGAACTGAGTATTAAATTTAAAAACGGAAATTTTAAAACCGTCTCATTGCATAGGTTTTTTCATTGACTTATACTTGTGTACAGGAGGTGCTTACAATGGCAAATGAAGATAAAAAAGATTTTAATGCGATGCTGCATGATAGTAAGGATATGCCCAAATTTCAGACGATCACAGATGAAAAAAGCATAGAGAAGTATGGCGGAAACAAAATGTATTTTGCGCCGCCGATTGATTATGATAAGGTTATGCGTCTTGTGCCGTATGGAAAACTGCTTACTGTTGGTGCGATAAGAGAATATTTTGCAAATGAAAATGGAGCCGATTTTACAGAGCCGATTACAGCAGGAATATTTGTTTCGATTGTTGCGTGGGCGAGCTATCAGCGTTCCAAGGATGTAACACCTTATTGGCGCACCTTAAAGGCGAATGGGGAATTAAACGCCAAATATCCCGGCGGCATAGAAGCTCAGAAAGAAAAGTTGGAAGCGGAAGGACATACGATTGTCCAAAAAGGCAGGAAAAATATCAGATACTATGTTAAAGACTATGAAAGAGCTCTATTTGTGTTATAGATGTCTTTGGGAAACGATTTTAATATCTTGATTTTCTAAACAAAATCGCTTATAATGTGAGCCAGAACATATTGTTATTATCCGCAGTTTCAGAGCCAGTGTTATCAACCCCGATAACAAATTGATAACATTAGCCCATATAGGCAGGATAATATGGATACATCAAATATTCAAAAGCACCACGAATACGACAGAGAATAATCTCTAAACAAAATTGATTAGGCTTTGTCGAGTGGGAGTGAGTTGGAAATGTAGACAGAGAGCCGGAAGACCGCATAAATAGCGGACTTTCCGGCTTTTGGCATATTGTAAATGCTCTGGTGTTGGCGATTAGACAGGTTGACAAAGAATATGGAAATTGCGGGTGTGAATTAGATCTATTGTATAAAAGGGCATTGGAATTGCTTTAACAGCAATACGACTTCAAGTTTCCTAGAGTTAAACAAATATTTGATTTGCCGGAGGGGCTTATAAGAATGAGATTTGTATATACTGATGGCAGCAGCCTTGATTTTATGGAATTGTGCCACGAACTGGATGATTTTCTCAACGAACTTGTTGGTGGAGAGGAGAACCGGGCAGAATATATTCTATATAATCAGCTTGATGATATTCATAATGTAGTCGTTACGTATGATGATATTCCAGTAGGAAGTGCCAGTTTTAAGAAGTATGACGATGAGTGTGCGGAAGTAAAGCGTGTTTTTGTTAAGGAAGAGTATAGAAACAAAGGTATTGCAAACGAACTAATGGAATTGCTAGAGAATGCTGCAAGGGAACAGGGATACCGCTATCTGATTCTGGAATCCGGCAAACCGCTTGTTGCGGCAATGGCATTGTATAGAAAAATTGGATATAAAGTTATTCCAAACTATGGGCAATATAAAGATATGTCCGATTCCATTTGTATGAAAAAGGAACTATGAAATTTTAATTTGTCTGGGAAATAAAGCTATACTTTAATGAATGCGTCTGGAATGCTTGCTTTGCAGGAGCTCGAATAATAAGTGTGTCTAATAAGTAGGGAGGTATAAAATGATTGAAAAACAAATCGCAGCACTAACAACGATTTTAAAGGATCGGGATATTCATGAATATGCAGGAGACGCATTTTTGAACATTGTTAAAGCAGTTTCTTTGGGGGATGTGGGTGCATTGCTCGATTCCAGCGTAGATATAAAAAATTTGCTTTTTCATACACCGACAATTTTGTTTTGGGACAAAATGCAAAGATATATGTTCGGTACCTTTAGGGATTATACTGAACAGGTAAAGATGGCCGGCAAATTTAATGAGGATAATAAGGATTATGAGAAATTTGTAAAAAGGCAGATTTATCTCATCAATGAAATTAATGATGATAAAAAAGTTGATTATTTTGCTCAACTTACGAGATGCTATCTGTTAACGGAAATGGAAAATGCCCTGTATTACAAACTTGCAAAATTTCTGGTAATGTGTACGCCTGAAGAATTAGATTATATCGCTTCTTTTGGTTATGAAGAAACAACGAATCTAACAGTTATGGTTTCGTCATTGTATCAATACGGTTTGTTTGAACAGCAGGAAAAGCAAAATGGTGGTGTCGATTACGTACTTTCTGGATTTGCAAAAGCATTAAAATACAATAGTTTGAATTTCAATGAAGGAATTAGTGGAAGAAATCGGATAGTCTCTTATTCTCAAATAGCGCCTCTTAGCATCTCTGAACCAATGACATGGGAAGATATTGATAATGTGTTTAGTGGAAATAAAATTATAATTAATGGAAACGAAGCCTTGAAATAAGCTAATGATAAAATAAATTATTATAAACGATACGAATCATATTAAATATTTCCTCTAAACCAATGAAAACATCGCAACAACAGCAGCAAACAGATTTGCAGTTGCATGGATAATCCAACTCGGCAGGATAGAACCACCCGATTTCTTCTCATTGATATATCCCATCGCAAAGGCAATTCCGCTCGTGACAAATATAATAAGAATCGTCCTGGTAAGGCCCGCCAAATTTAAAAACATTGCGCCGTGCAATAATCCAAATAGCAGACCTTGAATGATATTGGCAGCTCGAAAACCGAATGGATGTGATAACCTCTTTAGCAAGACGCCTCTGAATAACAATTCCTCTGGCAAAGACGTATGAAAAACAGCATATACAAACGCTGGCAGTAATGCGGATATTCCTAACCCCTCAAATTCCGAGGTCGCTGTTTCTACATCTTTTGTCAGATATAAGGTAAAAACAGATACCATGATAAACAGGCTTGTTACAACAAGGAGACTTTTCCATGAAATGGCGCTTGCTTTTTTCAAACCTATCCATACATAGAAAGATTCCTTTTTTCTCGCTGTGATCAGCCACCATACAAACGGCACAATTGAAAACAGAAGAATTTGAATAATGCTACTTACAATTTCATTTAACAACATAATCGTATCCTCCTTCTAATGCTCAGCAGAGGCCTCAGGATCATATTCAAGAATGTCTCCGGGCTGACAATTCAGAGCTTCACAGATTGCCACCAGTGTTGAAAATCGGATGGCGCTGATTTTTCCGGTTTTTATTTTTGAAAGATTTACATTGGAAACCCCGACTTTCTCTGAAAGCTCCTTCAGACTCATTTTTCTATCCGCCATCACTCTGTCAAGGCGAAGTATAATTTTTCCCATTTGGCACCTCACAATGTCTCATCCGATTCTCTCTGTAATTCTTCGCCATAGCGGAAAATATAGGAAAGCAGAAAAAGAATCAGAGCTGTCACGATAAATCCAATATCAAGTGTATAGTCAATGTTATAACCGGTAATTGCAGCTGAATGGAAGAGTGTGGAAAAATAAATTGCTCTGATTTCTATAACCATCGCGATCATTCTGATAACCGCATTTACAATTCCGCCGGTTAAAACAACCCATGCGAGATGCTGAATGGTTTTCGAAGCGTTGTTGTCGAATGGCCTCCCTTCTTTCATGGAACGGAGCAATTGACGTATTAACCGAATTCCATACCAGACGAACGCGAACATCACAGCGGCGTCGATAAGCTTAAATATAAGGCTGAGTTTTAGCGCAGGAATGTCGACCACTTGTGATGTTTCGTCCAGACTGAGATTCAAAGCTCCCAGTGTTAAGGAAAGGTTTGCATGAGATAAAATGCGATCCCCTGAAACCAGTATCAGAATGGCAAGGATAATGACAGCTATGCCACAGATGATAATAAGTATCTGAAAAAAGTTCAGTATTCTGTCTATTACGACAGAGGTTTTCATCATTTTTGTGTTATTCATTCGACTCCCTCCTATCCTATTGATACGATAAACGAATATATTTTAATGTTTATCGTTGATTTCATTGTACAGGAATTTGAAGGAAAGTCAATAAAAATTTAATGTTTATCGTTAATTCCTTATGGTATACCAGAAAGAATTGAATCTTGTGAAAAGGAACAGAAAGATGGCGTGGAAAATTGTACATCAGAGTATGCTTCGCCTCAATACCCCCATATCTCCACCGCCGTGTAGGCATGGCTGTATTGGTATCCTAGCTTCTCCGCCAGCGCCATGGAACCCATATTCTGGGCGTCCCAACTGGGATACAGATTCCGCTTCAGGCATTCCAGAATCAGGTTCGCTCCGCATATACGGGCAAATCCCCTGCGCCGGTATTCTTTCCGCGTGTCGATTTGCACTTCGATGCCATCCCGGTACCTGGAATAGGAAGATGCGCCGGAGAGGATGCGGTCATTTTCGCGCAGCACAACGCCCAGCCCCAGGCGGCGGTAGTCTTCATAGCTGGGGAATTGAGACACCCAATCGGCACACCATGTTTCGGCTCTGCACATCTGATAAATCTGTTCGTCGATCATGGAAAGGGTGTACTGTTTTGGCAGGGAACCGACAATTTTTTCCAGCTCGTCCCTGTCGAAGATGTGGGGCTCCTTTTTTGTCGCGTAGCGGCGGACAGTTTTCGCACGAGTGCCGTAAAATTGCGTAATCATCGTCTCCCAATGCTTATTCTGCGGAACCATAATCATAAAGTCCTGCGTACACCATGCGGGTTTGCTGGATACGAGTTCCATATTGGGTTTCCCGGCAAAAAAGGTAAAATCGCCAAGGATCGCCATGGCGGCTGTGGGATTGTTCAAATTGTCGGCGTAAATTTTGCCCATGACTCCCTGCAGGCATGACCAGATCATGGGTTCCTCCCATTTGCCGAATAATGCCGAGACCTTGTGGGTGTCTGTCACTTCATATATCATTGCTTGCCTCGCTGTAAAGTGCATTTTTGTGTTACGTCTGCCATGTAGCCTTTTGACAGCATAGATACTTGGAATATCTGCATTCTACCATACGCGGAAGAAACTGGGGAGAAAATGTTTTCCGATGTGCTCTTTTGGCCAGTCCCACCCGTTCATTTTCAGCAGAAAATTGATCGTTTCCGGAAGAGAACCAATTATTTCAGGGAGACAGGCCGACATATCTCGCTGCGCTGTTTTCCGAGTGGCAGTCAGGGGCGACAGAAAGATGAGAAAGAATACGTTGACACCAAAAAACAGGCAACTGCGACAGCCGCCTGTTTTTGCAACCCTTTTATTTTCTCGCTCCGCAGACGGAACAGTACTGATAATCCACGTAGGTCTGCGTCTCGTAATGTCCCTGATCTTCCTGATAGGAGCCGGTCTTTACAGTCTTTTGGACATTCACATAGTTACCGTAATAGACACCATTGTAGAGACCGTTGGCGTCCGCGTTTCTTATGCCCTCTTTCATGATGGCTTTCAGATCTTCCTGGGTAAAACCGTTTTCAAACCAGTAGGTAGGACCGTTGGAGACCAGATTTCCGTTTGCGTCGGGGACGTAAAATCTTGCGCCATAAACGGTTCCGTAATCATCCACTGTGACCATATGGGATACCCATACCTGTTTTGTGGCGGTGTGATCTACCCATGTGTGGGTATGAGCGCTGCCGGAGTTTGACGAGGAACTGCTGTTTCCGTTGGATTTTGAGGAAGTCCCTCCGGCGCTGCCCGTATTTTGAGAACCGGACTTTCCGTTGCTTTTTCCGTTGCCGGCGCTGCTGTTGGAGGAATCCCCGCTCCCCTGGCTGGAGGCGGCGTTGTTGCCGGCGTTCTCTCCCGTGGCGGACGCGGTGTTGTCTGCCGTGCCATCGCCGGTACCGTTTGCGGCGGATGATGTGGAAGGATCGGTTGTCTCATCGGAAGTGTCTTCCTGATTTTCCGCTTCCTGTATTTCGTTTTGCTTGTCATCGGATGTGGCGCTGCCTGTATCCTTTGCGCGTGTGGCGAGATAGATACAGATGCCGACAATCGCGATGATCACAAGGACAGCGACAATGATGATGATCTTTTTGTGATTTTGAAAAAAATCTTTCAGCTTTTCCATGGCTAATCTCCTGTAGAAGTTTGTACACTGACGTTATTTAACCTCAGAAATTATAGCACAAAGAGGAAAGAATTTGAAGCCGTCTGTCTGCCATTTCCGGCAGGATTTCTCAGATATACAAGGATATGTTTGCATTTTGAAGCTTGTTTGGTATATTGTTTATCTGAAAAGGATGTGAAAGCTATGAATCAGAATCAGAAAGGGAAACTTGCGGTTATCTTCCCGGGAGTGGGGTATCATGCGGACAAGCCCCTGCTCTACTACGGGAGAAAGCTGGCAAAACAGCATGGATATCAGGAAATCTGTGTGGATTATGGAAAATTGCCGGAGGGAATAAAGGGGGATGAGGAAAAAATGTATGCTGCATACAGGCAGGCCCTTGCCCGTGTGACAGAGCAGCTTGTGGGAATGGACTTTTCCTCCTTTGACCGGGTGCTGTTCCTGTCAAAAAGTATCGGGACGGCTGTGGCGGCCTCCTATGACGCGCAGTTTCAGATCGGGGCAGGCCATGTCTACTACACGCCGGTGGAAGCCTCATTTTCTGCTATTGGGAGAGAGGGAATCGTGTTCCACGGGACAGGGGACGACTGGGCGAAAACCGATGTGATCAAAGCCGAGTGCGAAAGGAGAGGTCTGCCGCTGTTTCTGGAAGAGGGTGCCAATCATTCCATGGAGACAGGGGATGTCCTGCGGGATCTGGAAATTCTGAAAAGAATTATGAGGAAGACGGATCGGTATATCGCCATGTTTTCCGGCAAAATCTCTTGAAGAAGCGGCCTGTTCATAGTATAATTTTTTCGGTTGAAAAGTTAGCATCGATGCGTAGCGAGCACTGTATTTGAGACGTATCGCATATGCGTATCGATGCCGGACTCATAAGGAGGGAAAAAATGATTAACTGGAAAAATTTGGACACCCTTACTTCTTTTGAAGAGTTGAAACAAGTAGAGAAAGTGAACCTGGCGCAGGTAATGTCAGGGGAGAGCGGCGCGCAGCGCGTGAGAGCGTACAGCATCCCCATGGCGGAGGGACTGACCTACCACTACGCGGCAAAGCAGGTGGACGATAAAGTCATCGACGCGCTGGCAAAGCTGGCTGACGAGGCGCAGCTGGCGGAGAAATTTGAGGAGCTTTACAACGGAGCGGTCATCAACACCGGCGAGAACCGTCTGGTGCTTCATCATCTGACCCGCGGTCAGCTGGGCAAAGCTGTCGAGGCGGATGGCGTAGATAAGAGAAAATTTTATGTAGAGCAGCAGGAGCGCATCGCCGAGTTTGCCGAAAAGGTGCACAGCGGTAAGATTGCCAACGGAGCGGGAGAGAAATTTACGACAGTCGTGCAGATCGGTATCGGCGGCAGTGATCTCGGTCCCCGGGCGATGTATCTTGCTCTGGAAAACTGGGCGAAGAAGCACGACACCTTCAAGATGGAGGCGAAATTCATCAGCAATGTGGATCCGGACGATGCGGCAGCAGTTTTAAATTCCATCGATGTGGCCCACACACTGTTTATTCTGGTATCGAAATCGGGTACAACGCTGGAGACTCTGAC
>JABLTR010018789.1_pt1 | contig 15209 bp, 9 predicted proteins | sample 7160071 | NCBI WGS metagenome assembly JABLTR01 (sample SAMN14651230, study PRJNA627086) | human gut metagenome | isolation source: feces | host: Homo sapiens
CCCGACGAGTGCGTGGCCATGGGCGCCGCCCTGCAGGCGGGCGTCCTCACCGGCGACGTGAAGGGGCTGCTGCTGCTGGATGTCACCCCCCTGTCCCTGGGCATTGAGACCATGGGCGGCGTGTTCACCAAGCTGATCGAGCGCAACACCACCATCCCCGTCAAGAAGAGCCAGATCTTCTCCACCGCCGCCGACAACCAGACCTCCGTGGAGGTCCACGTCCTCCAGGGCGAGCGCGAGATGGCCGCTTACAACAAGACTCTGGGCCGCTTCCATCTGGACGGCATCGCCCCGGCCCGCCGCGGCGTACCTCAGATCGAGGTCACCTTCGACATCGACGCCAACGGCATCGTCAACGTCTCCGCCAAGGATCTGGGCACCGGCAAGGAGCAGAACATCACCATCACCTCTTCCTCCAACCTGAGCAAGGAGGACATCGACAGAGCTGTCCAGGAGGCCGCCCAGTACGCCGCCGAGGACGCCAAGCGCAAGGAGGATGTGGACGCCCGCAACCAGGCCGACCAGATGATCTACCAGTGCGACCAGACCGTCAGCGAGCTGGGCGACAAGCTGTCCGCCGATGAGAAGGGCCGCATCGAGTCCGCCAAGACCAAGCTGCAGGACGCCATGAAGGGCACCGACACCGCCGCCATCAAGAGCGCCACAGAAGAGCTGACCAAGGTGTTCTATGACATCTCCGCCAAGCTGTATCAGCAGCAGGCTCCCCAGGGCGGCGACCCCACCGGTGCTGCCGGCGGAACCGGAGCTGCCGGTGACAACGGCGGCAGCAACGGCGGCCAGGACTACTATGACGCCGACTATCAGGTCGTGGATGACGACAATAAGAACTGATTACGGGAACGACCGGCGGGGTGACCTCCACCCCGCCCTTTCCCGCATCGCCCATTTTGAAATTTCTCTCACAAGAAGGTGAGTTACATGGCTGAAGAGAAACGAGACTATTACGAGGTGCTGGGCGTAGACCGCTCCGCCTCGGACGATGAAATCAAAAAGGCCTACCGCAAGCTGGCCAAGAAATACCATCCCGACCTGAATCCCGGCGACAAAAACGCCGAGGCCAAGTTCAAAGAGGCCAACGAGGCCTACGAGGTGCTCTCCGACCCGGAAAAGCGCCAGCGCTATGACCAGTACGGCCACGCCGGTGTCGATCCCAACTTCGGGGCCGGCGGCTTCGGCGGCGGCGCCGGGTTTGAAGATTTTGACCTGGGCGACATCTTCTCCTCCTTCTTTGGCGGTGGATTTGGCGGGAGCTCCCGCCAGCGCAATCCCAACGCCCCTGTCCCCGGAGAAGATCTGCGCACCCGCCTGGTGCTGAGCTTTGAGGAGGCCGCCTTTGGCTGCGAGAAGGAGATCAGCGTCAGCCGGGTGGAGAGCTGTTCCGACTGCCACGGCACCGGCTGCGCCCCCGGCACCACTGCTGAGGTGTGCCCGGACTGCCACGGTTCCGGCTATGTTCAGGTCCAGCGGCGCACCATGCTGGGGGTCATGAGCTCCTCCCAGCCCTGTCAGCGTTGCGGCGGCAAGGGCAAGATCATCCACCAGCCCTGCAAGACCTGCCGGGGCGCCGGCGCGGTGCGCAAGGCCCGGAAGATCTCCGTCAAAATCCCGGCGGGGGCCGACACCGGCAACGCCTTCTCCCTGCGGGGCCAGGGCCACGCGGGCCTCAACGGCGGCCCCGCCGGCAACCTGATCGTGGTGGTGGAGGTCCGTCCCCATCCCTTCTTCCGCAGAGACGGCAGCGACGTGCTCATGGAAAAGGATATCTCCTTTGTGGAGGCCGCCCTGGGCGCCGAGCTGGAGATCCCCACCATCGACGGCAAGGTGCGCTACAACCTGCCCGCCGGCACCCAGACCAACACCACATTCCGGCTGCGGGGCCAGGGCATTCCCAACCTCAACGGCCGGGGCCGGGGCGACCAGTACGTCACCGTCCAGGTCAAGGTGCCCAAAACCCTCTCCGACGTCCAGCGGGAGGCCCTGCGCCGCTTTGACAAGGCCATGAAGGGGGAACCCCTGGATACCAGCGAGCCCAACTTCGGCAAGGGGAAGGGCCTGTTTGAAAAGAAAAAGAAGAAATAAGCGCACTGCGCTTTTGTGCCGCGCCCTGAGGCGCGGCACCTTTTCTTTTCCGCCGTCTGTCCACATTTGCCCCCTCCCGTCCGTTCCGGGGATTGGAATTGAAGCAAAGATATGCTATACTAAACCATCAGAAGAACCCCAAAAACCAGATATGGAAGCCCCGGCCCCGCTCCGCCTCAGAGGACGGCGGGCCCAACCAGTCTTGACAGGAAGTGTTTTTATGTACTATGCAGACAGCCATATGCATTCCATCGTCTCCCGGGACAGCGACAGCCCCCGCGCTGACATGGCCCGGGGTGCCGTGGAGCACGGCATCTCCGAGATCTGCTTCACCGACCACTACGACATCACAGACATTGACGGCAGCTACAACCCCCGCTATGACTGGGGCCCGGCCCGCCGGGAGCAGCGGAAGGCGCTGGAGCTCTGGGGGGACAAAGTCAAAATCCGCTATGGCATCGAAGTGGGCAACGTGCCCACCGACTTTGCCTGCGGCGAGCGGGTGCAGCAGGAGCCGGGGCTGGACTTCGTCATCTGCTCGGTACACAACCTGAGCCCTGACGCCGGAGGGCTGGACTTCTACGACTTCCGCTACCGGGACCCGGAGACCTGCTACGCCCACCTGGACAACTACTTCCAGACCATGCTCCAGAGCGTCCAGTGGGGAAAGTTCGATATCTTCGGACATATCCCCTATCCCATGCGCTATATGCGGGATCGGGATGGACAAGATGTCAGCCTGGACCGGTACCAGGACCAAATCCGGGAAATCCTGCGCGTCATCATCGACAAGGGCCGGGGCATCGAGGTCAACACCAAGAACTGGTCGGAGCGCATCGAGCAGGACTATATTCAGCTGATGACCGCCTATCATGAGCTGGGGGGCGAACTGGTCACCGTGGGCAGCGACGCCCACTCCCCCGACGCGGTTGGCGCTCAAATCCCCCGGGTATATGACATCTTACGGTCTCTGGGCTTCCGGTATGTGGCCGCCTTCGAGGCCAGAAAACCTCACTTTATCTCTCTGGAGGGCTGAGCCAATGCGGGAAATCCAATTTGAAGATATCGTCTCCGCCGTAAGAGACCTGTGCATTGAGGCCAACTGCGCCCTGCCCTGCGACCTGAAAACAGCCATTGCCGACGCCCAAACCCAGGAGTCCTCTCCGGTGGGCCGCTCCATCCTGGGCGATCTGGTGGAAAACTATACCTTTGCCCAGGAGAAGCGGCTGCCCATCTGCCAGGATACCGGCATGGCTGTGGTGTTCTGCCAGCTGGGCCAGGAGGTTCACATCACCGGCGGTCTGCTCCGGGACGCGGTCAACCAAGGCGTGGCCCGAGGTTACACCGAGGGCTTTCTCCGCAAGAGCGTGGTGGCCGACCCGATCCGGCGGGTCAACACCGAGGACAACACCCCCGCCGTTCTCCATCTGGAGCTGGTGGAGGGGGACAGTCTGAACATCACTGTGGCCCCCAAGGGCTTTGGCAGCGAGAATATGACCTCCCTGCACATGCTCAAGCCCTCGGTCTCCCAGGAGATGGTGGAAGATACCATTGTCCAGGCCGTCTCTGAGGCCGGCTCCAATCCCTGTCCCCCGGTGGTGGTGGGCGTGGGGCTGGGGGGCGACGCGGAGCTGTGCGCAATCCTGGCCAAGAAGGCGCTGCTCCGGCCGGTGGACCAGCACAACAGCGATCCCTTCTACGCGGAAATGGAGGCGCGCATCCTGGAAAAAATCAACCGGCTGGGCATCGGCCCCCAGGGACTGGGCGGCACCACCACCGCCCTGTCTGTGGCCATCAACGCCTATCCCACCCACATCGCCGGACTGCCCTGCTGCGTCAACCTGGGCTGCCATGTCACCCGACATGCCAGCCGTACCCTGTGACAGGGCTTCTGCCGGAGCAAAACACGGTTCTCCCTTTCAGACGGAGTGAGTCTGTATCCGCACCTGTTGCCCCATCCACTAAATATTGCCTCTCTCCACAACATCACGGCGGCCCGGATTTTAAAAATCCGGGCCGCCGTACCATGTCAGCGCTTATGCCTCACAAAACATTCTGGATAATGCACCGCTTCCTTGACGCATGCCAGGTAATGCGACTCTTTCATCTGCTGCAGAGATTAAACTCCCGTACTAAGCTTGGCGATAATCTCATGCAAAAATCCTTCCTCCTGTGGATGCGCCACAGCATATGAGGCCAACAACATTCCAAACTGTTGTGCTGTATACTTTGGCAGCAGCTCCAACATTTCCCGCCGTACCTTTTGATCAAAAAGGATCTCATGTGCGGCAAGATAATAGGGAATGACATGAACAAGCTCATAAAGCCATGCTTCCACAGTCGCGACATCCGGCGCAAGTTTATCCTGATAAGCCGACGCCAGCTGTGCTACAACCTCCTGTATGGACTCATCCACTTTTCCCGCACTGGACCGGACCAAATTCAACAATTCCTGTCCATCCATTTGATTGACCGCTTTCTTGATTTCAGAACAACTGCGCTCACTCCACTGCAGAAAATCATCCAAGGATTCCGCCGCCAAGTTAGCTGCAGCTCGATCCAAGAATTGCGCCAATGCACCGTATGCTGTAACAATCCGATTGACCATGGTTTGCGCATCAAGCTTCTCTATTGGCATATCAGGCAAGATGGTCTTGAGCGTCCGCATATCCACCAGCGCTCTCTTCATATGATACAATGGCGGTCTGGTATGCGAGTGGATCACAGGAACAGTGGCCAACAGCGCCAGTGTATATCCAGCCCGAATCAGCCGTAGTCCCAAATCCAGATCTTCCGCATAATTTCCGCGATACTTGAACTGCATAAAAAGATCGCGTCTGATTAAGCAGGAGACATCGTCAAGCTGTCCATTCCGGCGAAGGCTATCATAATCCTGTTGATCCGGCATCCGCAGAAGGCGATCGGATTCTATGATGCCCATATAACCTGAATGTACCCAAATAGAGACACGCCCCAACAGATCACTGTCCGGTTTGGGCTCTTCACGGCAGGATACCGCCACCACGCCATCCCGCAGGACAGGCTGCATCAGCTCTGCTACCCATTTGGGTCCAGACGGAATCGCATCCTGCGTCATGAACAGCAGATATTCTCCAGATGCGCTCTCCGCGCCCAGATTTCTGGCGTAGGAATGCGAAAACTCTGCCTGACGAATTCGGATCACTTTGGCTCCCAGTTGCCCCGCACGCTCTGCCGTACCATCCCGGCTCTCAGAATCGACTACCAAAATCTCCATCTCACCAATGTCTTCCTGGGCATGCAGGAGATGGATCAATCTGTCGATGTCTTCCCCGGCGTTATAGGTGGGAATAACCACCGAGACTTTCCCAGAAAATGGGCACAGAGCAGGACGGGAATCAATAAACCGGTCCAAGGCTGTTTTGACAGACTGTTCAAATACAACCAGCGAGAAGAACCGCTCATAGGTTTCCCTGGCACGGCTACACATGGCAGTCAAATCATCCTGCCCGTGATGAGCACAAATAAATTCGATGCATTCTACCAGCTCTGCGGGATCATTATTGTGGTAGATCAGGCCTGCGTCCATCTGTTTCAGGAGATCGGCAGAGCCGGTATGTTCTGAACAAATGACAGATTTCGACATCAGCATGGCCTCTGTCACCACAATCGGCATAGGATCATCCCGGGAGGCACAGATCAGGCAATCAATCTGCATATAGAGGGAAAGCATGTCCTGCCTGCTGAGCTCCTCAATATACAGCACATTTCTGGGATACTCTTCCGTAATCGCAAGTATTTCTGTCAAAATAGGTGCATACCACGGCTTCCCCACAAAGACGAAAAGGCACTTTTTCAACAGCTCTGGAGGTAACCTGCGGATCGCCTGAATCAGCAGATCTTGCCCTTTGCGCTCCTCCTGCATTCCGACCAGCGCAAACACAATCTTCCCCTCCGCGTATTTCAAACGGAATGTGGGCTGATCCGGCAACTGCACAGTAAAATCAGGCACTGCATAAAGCAACTGATCTGTACTGTAATTGGGACGGTGCTGTTTTAGAATGCGATCCGCATAAGTACAGACACTGTAGACATGGATATTTTCTTTCAACTGCACCGGCATAGCGGCTAGCGTATCGGAAGTGTAAGACACCTGAGCCTCATGGATCCACCAGATCACGGGCACATTTGCCCCATTCAAATCTGCAATAACAGGGGCTCCTACATTTGTACAAACCACAATCAGGTCAAAAATACCCGCAAACTGATAGACTAAATCCGAGGTAAACAGTTGTTCAAATACAAATACAGGGAATCCTTCCCGTTCCAGTTGATCGCACAGCGCACCGTCGTGAGGCGAAATAAATACCGGAAAATATCCCTGCTGCTTGGTAACCTTTGCAAAATAGTTCAACGCAATCGGCGCACCGGTCAAGTTCAGTTCATGGCTGACCAACAAGACCTTTTTCTTCGTAGATATATCTGAAGCGAGGAACAACTCCGAATTAAATGCTTGACCATCATGCCCCACGATATACGCCGCCATATCGGACAGAGTAAGCGGTTTATCTGGGGTGTCCGGTATATCTACTTGCAAGGCTCTACATTGGGGTGTTCCAGCCAGTTCTTCCGTGCCGTTGGCAGGCGCGTCAGTTCTCCCTTTTCCCATCACTTTCTTCACTGCAGTGATAAAACTGCGCAGAGGCTTCGTCAATTTCCAGAAATTCGAGTGAACTACAGCAAGGTACTGTGCCTCTATTGTGGCATATGCCGTCTGCCTCTCATGTAGAGAAGCATGTACCTGGGCGAGCTGCTTTTCTAGCTGGGTTATTTTATCTAACGCCTGCTGCTTACGCTCCTGCAAAAGCTCTTCCCGGGCAAATTCTTCTTCCAACTGATCCTGGTGAAGCAAATTTGCTTTGGCAAGCTGTTCAACTTGTTCCTGTAATGCAGAAACTCGCTCTATCGCAGCCGCTGACTCCTGTTGGGAAGAGAGAAACCGTTCATACTCTTGACTGGAAAAAAGCTGAAACGATGCTACAATCTCAAACCACTGAGCCCTGGCGGGCAAAAGGAACTCCATCTGCGGATTAGTCGTAGAGAACACAATAACACCGTTGCCGGATATCCCATTCAGCGGATAGATATTACAGCTTGAAACATCTGTAATGACATCGATATCACTGACAATACAGTAATAGCCCAGCGGAAAATCAATCCTCACCCGCTGACAGCCGTCAGGAATCAGATTACAGCGGAGGCGAAATTTCCCTTCCTCGGTCAGTCTAGGGAACAACCGCAAACCTTGTTCAGCCTGATAACCATCCCCTACATCCCAACAGCAGCCAAAAGACAGCGTATCGTGATATTCACATAATTTGTTTTCAAAGCTCAGCCCACAGCGCTCCATCCATTCCCGCTTTTGAAGGACCATAAAAAACTGGTAGACCTCATTATACTTCCGCAGGGCCAATACGTCCGTCAAGGCGGCAGGCAATTGACCTCTGTTCACACTCTGCTCGGTATGAAAAGGAGGCTGATAGACGCCATCCAGCAGCCGCAATCCGTAACCGGCATTTTCAGCCAGCTGGGCTAAATTCTCAGCGCCCCAAAAATGGATGTGGCTGTCGTCCAACAGGCCGGTAGGGGTATAGTCAAATCGATTCAGGTACAGGTTGGCCAAAATATCATTATGCCCAATATTGGGCATGGAGATGAGCACTTCCCCCGTATCCTTTAATAAGGACTTAGCCTGTTTGAGAACGCCTATGGGATCTCGAAGATGTTCCAACACATCTGCAAATAAAATACGGTCAAATCGACGCTCAGAAAAGTATGGAAACCAGTCCCCCTGGTCGATATCACCGCAAAACCCATCCCCGGCATATTGCCGCGCCGCCTGAAACGCCTCTGGATCCAGCTCTATGATGCAGACATCACAATGCAGCTGTTCCTTCATATATTTGGTCATGCGGCCATAGGAACATCCAAACTCCAGTACCGTTGACCCGCTCTCCACCCGGTGAATCATTTTTTCTGCAATGGATCCCGGGGTAAGATCCATCGACACATCATATTTTTTCATAATAAAGCAAATTCCTCACGAGATGAATTATGTTAAATTTAACTCATTCTAGCATAGCAACCTTGGAAAAGCAAGCGACCCTTCCAATGCTAAATTTCACAATCACAGATCACTATATTTAATGAAATGAACTACAACGTTTTTGAGACACTTTTTCTGCAGTACTGTTCGGCGATATAAAAATAACATCAGAATTCCCCACACTCATTATCATTTCAGCGAAGAAGCTCCTGCTTATTATTTCTGGAATTCCTTATCACAATAATACCAATACGGCGGCCCGGATTTTTGCCATCCGGGCCGCCGTATCAGTTGCTCTGTTATCTTGTTCTCAGCTCTCCATATGTCGCCCCAGGAATCCGGCGATGGTCTGGGTCAGGGTGAATTCCGTCTCGCCGGAGGGGGCGTCGCTGGGCTTCTTCCCGATGACCACGCAGCCCAGCACGTCGCCCTGGGCCAGGATCGGAGCAGCCACTGAGACCGAGAGCGTATCGCTGCTGGTGACAATGGGGATGGGCGCATCCTGAGAGCGCTGTTGATAAACCCCGCGGCCCATCATCACATTTTCCAGGGCACTGGAAATCTGCTTGTCCCCGAACTCCCGTTTTGGGGCGCCGGAGACCGCCAGCACAGTGTCCCGGTCGGTGACCAAAGCGGGACGTCCGGTGGTCTTGTACACCGTGTCACAGATCTGGGCGGCAAAATCGCTGATCCCCCCCATCAGGGAGTATTTGCGGAAGATGACCTCGCCGTCCCGATCGGTGTAGATCTCCAGCGGGTCTCCCTCCCGGATGCGCATGGTACGGCGGATCTCCTTGGGAATGACCACCCGCCCCAGGTCGTCAATGCGTCTCACAATGCCAGTTGCTTTCATGACCTGACATCCTTCCTTTCTAATCTCTGTCCGGGCCGGACTCCGACCCGCCGGCAAAGGGATGCATCTGTCTTCCATTCCTGCCCTTTCACCGGGTAACAGTCATTATTATCCGCGCTTCCCGCCGGCTTATGCAAGAAACTGGATGGGGCTTTCTGGGAAAACGCTGTTCAGGGCCGGTTGTCCGTTTTGACACTTGCGGCATTTGCCTGGCCCGGGCAGGAGGATCAATGCGCACAAAATACGCCATATTCTTCCCGTTCCCGTATGATTCGCATACAGGTGCTAATTTTATCAAAAGCCGTTGGTCATATGGGAAATATTTAGGCTGTCTTTTCCCCGGTTTAGGTATTTTCTACGGCATTAAAAGGTGCTACAATAAGGCAATAGTGCGCAAATGTGCCGCGGAGCGGCCCGCCCCGCACCGACCGGAGCATTGGGGCATCCCCCTCCGGCAGTGCACGCAAAAGGAGAACAATCCATGCTTCAGATCAAGCACATATGCAAACAGTACAAGACGGGCAATCTGGTGCAGAAAGCGCTGGATGACGTCAGCCTGAACCTGCGGGAAAACGAATTCGTGGCCATTCTGGGCCCCAGCGGCTCCGGCAAGACCACCCTGCTGAACATCATTGGCGGGTTGGACCGCTATGACAGCGGAGACCTGGTCATCAACGGCATCTCCACCAAAAAATACAAGGACCGGGACTGGGATTCCTACCGGAACCACACCATCGGCTTTGTCTTTCAGAGTTATAATCTGATCCCCCATCAGACGGTGCTGGCCAATGTGGAGCTGGCGCTGACCATCTCCGGCGTCTCCAAGGCGGAGCGGCGCCAGCGGGCCCTCCGGGCGCTGGAACAGGTGGGGCTGGGGGAACAGGCCCACAAACGGCCCAGCCAGATGTCCGGCGGCCAGATGCAGCGGGTGGCCATAGCCCGGGCCCTGGTGAACGATCCGGACATCCTGCTGGCCGACGAACCCACCGGCGCCCTGGACAGCGAGACCAGCGTCCAGGTCATGGAGCTGCTGAAGGAGGTTGCCAAGGACCGGCTGGTGGTGATGGTGACGCATAACCCGGAACTGGCGGAGCTCTACGCCACCCGGATCGTGAACCTGAAAGACGGCACCATCCGCTCGGACTCCGATCCCTATGAGATCGACGAGGCAGCTCAGGCTGCGCCGGTGCACAAAAACATGGGAAAGGCATCCATGTCTTTCCTGACCGCCCTCTCCCTCAGCTTCAACAATCTGAAAACCAAAAAGGCCCGCACCCTTCTGACCGCCTTTGCTGGTTCTATCGGCATCATCGGCATTGCGCTGATCCTGTCCCTCTCCAACGGCGTCAACAACTACATTGCCGCCCTGGAAGAGGAGACCCTCTCAGAATATCCGCTGCAAATTCAGAGCGCCACCATGGACATGACCTCCATGATGGCCAGCCAGCTGAGCGATGGGACGGCGCCGGAAGGTCAGGTCAACGTCACCGAAATGCTGGGCAACCTGTTCTCCCAGGTGGATCCCAACGACCTGGCCTCCCTCAAGACCTATCTGGACAGCGGCGAGAGCGGCATAGAGCAGTATGCCAACGCCATCGAATATACATACGACGTGTCCCCCCAGATCTACCGGCTGGACGGAGATAACGTCCGGCAGGTCAATCCGGACCGCTCCTTTACAGCGCTGGGCATCGGCACAGACTCGGACAGCTTCATGTCGTCTTTCATGAACACCGACGTCTTTTACCAGATGTCGGAGAACACCAACCTGTTTTCCTCTCAGTATGATGTCAAAGCCGGCCGCTGGCCTGAAGCCTATAATGAGTGTGTGGTGGTGCTCTCTTCCAGCGGCAGCATCAGCGATTTCATGCTCTACACCCTGGGGCTGCGGGACTCGGTGGAACTGGACGAGATGATTCAGCAGTTCCTCAATGAGGAATCAGTGGAACTGCCGGAAAATCAGCAGTCCTACGCGTACGAAGATCTCCTGGGCATCACCTTTAAACTGGTCAATGCGGCGGACCGCTACCAGTACGACGAGACCTATGGCGTATGGCGGGATAAATCCGACGATACAGCCTACATGCTCCAGCTGGTGGAGTCGGGCGAAGACCTCACCGTGGTGGGTGTGGTGCAGCCCTCGGAAGACTCCAACGCCGCCATGCTCAGCTCCGGCATTGCCTATCCCGCATCCCTGACGGAACATGTGGTGGAACAGGCGGCTTCCAGCCGGATTGTCCAGGAACAGATCGGGGCCCCCACGGTAAACGTGCTGACTGGCAACTCCTTTGGCGAGGATAACAGCCAGAATGCCTTCGATATGAATTCCCTGTTCACCATCGACGAGGAGGCCCTGCAGCAGGCGTTCCAATTCGATGAAAGCGCCTTGAATGTGGACCTTTCCGACGCATTCAGCCTGGACAGCGATTCCGTGGATCTCTCCAACCTGATTGATCCCAGCCAAATGACCATCGACCTGCCCGAACTGCCCCCCTTTGACCTGGAAGCCGCCCTGGGCAGCCTGGACCTGACGGTCTCCTCGGAGGGGCTGCAGCAGTTGGTTCAGTCCCTCTCGGAGGGCTACAGCAGCTATGCCGCGGAGCACCCCGAGGCCGACTACTCCAAGCTGAGTGAATCCTTTATGGCCTATCTGCAGACGCCGGAGGCCAGCCAGGCCCTGGAGGAGGGCATCCGTGAGATTGTGGAGTCCAGCGTGGAGGTGACCCTGGTCCCGGAGCAGCTTCAGGCGCTGATACGGGATCTCATGACCGGCTTCCAGGCCTATGCCCAGGCCAACGGAATGACAGATCCGGAGCAGTTTGACGCCTATCTGGCCCAGTATCTCCAGACCGCAGAGGCCCAGCAGATCATCGCCGCCGGCGCGGCAAACGTGGTGCAGATCAGCGGAGACATCACCATCTCCCAGGACCAGATGCAGGCGCTGGTAAACCAGCTGATAACCGGTTATCAGAACTATGCCGCCGCCCATCAGCTCCCGGACCCCAGCCGGATGGGAGAACATTTTGCCGCCTATCTCCAGACTCCGGAGGCCCAGCGGCGCCTGTCCGCGGGAATGGCGGAGCTTCTGAATGTGGAGGGGCTGCAGGCACAGATCTCCAGCGCGTTGAACAGCTATATGCAGACCGCCATGGCCTCCTATACCGGAGCGGTGTCTGAGGCCATTCAGGGCCAGCTCTCCCAGGCCATGCAGCAGGTTGCCGCCCAGATGGCCAGCGGCATGGAGTCCGCCATGGCCCAGGCCATGGATCAGCTGGGGGCCAATCTGCAAAACGCTTTCCAGGTGGACGCAGACGCCTTTGCCAACGCCATTCAGATGAACATGAGTGAAGAGGAGTTGGCCGAACTGCTGCAGACGCTGATGTCCGGCGAAGACGCCTCTTATGAGGGCAATTTGGCCAGCTTTGGCTATGCAGATCTGGATGACCCCAGCGAAATCTCCATCTATCCCCTGGATTTCTCCAGCAAAGAGTCCATCGTCGGACTGCTCGAGGACTATAACAGCCGCATGGAGGCCCAGGGCGAGGAGGACAAAGTGATCAGCTACACCGACGTGGTGGGAACGCTGATGTCCTCGGTGACCGAAATCGTGGATATGATCAGCTATGTGCTGGTGGCCTTTGTGGCGATCTCCCTGGTAGTCTCCTCCATCATGATCGGCGTCATCACCTATATCAGTGTGCTGGAGCGGAAAAAAGAAATCGGTATCCTCCGGGCCATCGGCGCCTCCAAACACAATATCTCTCAGGTGTTCAATGCGGAGACCTTTATCATTGGCCTGTGTGCCGGCTTGATCGGCATCGGCCTGACGCTGATCCTGCTGATACCCGGAAATGCCATCATCCACACAGTGGCCAATACCACCCAGCTCAACGCCGCCCTGCCCCTGCTGCCCGGTGTGATTCTGATTGTCCTCAGCGTAGCCCTCACGTTGATTGGCGGCCTGATCCCCTCCAAGAAGGCGGCCAAGAGCGACCCGGTGGCGGCGCTGCGGTCGGAGTAAACGCCCGGTTCAGGCCGGATAATTCCCGCCGCCTGTTTCAGCGCGAACCTGATGTTGCAACCCCAAAGAGGCTGGCCGAATGCTTCGGCCAGCCTCTTTGTCATAGGCGGTTGGAGGGCCAAATTGCCCCGCGCGGGGACGGCGGGGCCGGTCTCGGAGCCGTTTGGAAAAGAATTGCACTTTACGCCCTGTTGTGCTATGATAGACTATACGAATTTACCCACCCGGGGGCCTGCGCAGTCCCCGGCAGAGAAGGTCGAGGATCTGCACATGGAAGAAAAAACTACCCCCAAAAAAGTCATGCTCTCCGGCATCCAGCCCAGCGGTGAACTGCACCTGGGCAACTACCTGGGCGCCATTAAAACCTGGTCGGAGCGCTCGGAGCAGTTTGACTGCTACTATTTTATGGCCGACATGCACACCATCACCGTGCGCCAGAACCCGGCCGATCTGCGCCGCCGCACCCTGGAGCAGCTGGCGATTTATATCGCCTGCGGTCTGGACCCGGAAAAGAACACCCTCTTTGTCCAGAGCCATGTCCCCGCTCACGCCCAGCTGGGCTGGGTGCTGGACTGCTACACCATGTTCGGCGAACTGAGCCGGATGACCCAGTTCAAGGATAAAGCCTCCAAACATGCCGACAATATCAACGCCGGCCTGTTCACTTACCCCGCCCTGATGGCGGCGGACATTCTGCTCTATCAGCCCGACTATGTTCCGGTGGGCGAGGATCAGAAGCAGCACTGCGAGCTGACCCGGGACATCGCCCGGCGCTTCAACGGCATCTACGGCGATGTGTTCAAAATTCCGGAGCCCTACATTCCCAAGGAGGGGGCCCGGATTATGAGCCTCAATGCCCCGGAGAGCAAAATGAGCAAGTCCATGCCGGAGGGCTGTGTATTCCTGATGGAAAAGCCGGAGGACATCATGCGGAAATTCAAGCGGGCCATCACCGACAGCGACACGGAGCACTGTGTCCGCTTTGACCCGGCGGCAAAGCCCGGCGTGTCCAACTTGATCAACATCTACTCCGCCTGCACCGGCAAGAGCCCTGCGGAGATCGAGGCGGAATTTGACGGTCAGGGCTATGGCGCCTTCAAGCCCGTGGTGGGCGAGGCCGTGGTGGAAACCCTGCGCCCCATCCGGGAGGAGGCCCAGCGGCTCATCGCCGACAAGGCCTATCTGACCGATCTGCTGCGGCAGGGGGCGGAAAAGGCCGGATATGTGGCCAACAAGACCCTGCGCAAGGTCTACAAAAAGATAGGCTTCTTACAGCTGTAAACAAATTGAGACCGCCCTCCGTAGCCTTTCGGGGGGCGGTCACAAGCCCATAAGCAGGACAAGGGCCAGCACAATCAGCCAATCCTCGTCGTCACTCTCCAAAAAGAGATAGACCAGCACCAGGATCAGCAGGATATCTCCCTTGTCAAACCGGTCCAGGTGAAGTGCTTTCAGAATGCCATCCAGTTTGGGCGCTCCTCCCCCTCCCCCAAACAGGGATCCCAGGATGCCGCCCTTTTTTTCCTCCCGCCGTTCCTGGCCTCCCCCTTCCGGGGTTCCGGTGGGGACATAGTCCCCCCGGGGAATATAGCGGTTATACATGGCCGTCCTCCCGGAACAGGGACATGGAGGCCCGAATCACCCGGGACAGCCGGGTAATTCGGATGGCCTTATCCACCTTCTCCTGACTCTCCCTGCGCAGAAAGGGTTTGAGCGCATTGAGCAGCGCCTGTTTCTCCTCATGGCCCGACTGGTATTCCTGCACCAGCGGCATCAACCGGGACAACATACCCTCGTCAATCCCGCCCAGCAGCCCCCCCAGGGAAGAGGCATCCGGTGTGCCCTCGCCCGCCGGCATGGCCGGGGCAGGGGGTTCTCCCTGCTCCTTCCGCTCCTCCCCGGGATCCTGACCGCTGCCCAGACTGCTGGCAATGGCGCTGATCTGTTCCATGGCCTCCGGAGAGGAGAGGATGGCATTTAATTTGTCCTGAAATTCACTCACTGCGCTCCCCTCCTCTCGGTCCTCACTTGCCCATCTTGCCCTGGAGCTGGGCGATCAGCCGGGCGCCCTCCTCCGTGGAGGACAGCCCCTGCATCAGCTGCTCCAGCTGGGCGGTATCCCCTCCCTTGGCGCTCTGGGCCGCCTGCCG